>JACCDP010061416.1_pt1 | contig 50102 bp, 39 predicted proteins | sample 7445841 | NCBI WGS metagenome assembly JACCDP01 (sample SAMN15323441, study PRJNA562643) | freshwater metagenome | isolation source: river surface water | place: USA:Blue River Watershed | collected 2017-08-17
AAATGCCATTAGGGAAGCTCTTGCTGGTCACGTGACCAAGCTAACTGGCGCGGTTAACATGGAACTCTGGCGGTTCTCCCAAGGAGCTACTGTAGTAAACAGTCTACGCCAGGAGCAACTGGAGAACCTAGAGACCGTCAGTCGTCTAAATGCTATTTTGGGCAACATCCGCAGCCAAGTTGCCAGTGCGAACGCGGTTAATGGTGTAACCAATCTACTTGGTGAACAAGTGATGGTTAAAGCGCAGGTTGCGCAGTTTGCCAAGCTAGCTAACTGTGAGCCTGCATGTGATTGGGCACAGGTAGCTGAACAGGTCAACCATGTTGTGACGTCTAATGGCAAAAATGCCTATCACACAATTGACCAAATTCCTGTCAACATTTTCTCGGCACAGGATATTGCTGGCTTTCAAAAGCAACTGGTTGCCGGTCGCCGCCGACTTAATGAAATCAGCGATGCACTGGTAGCTGCTAATGTCAAAAGCACAATCACGATCCCAGCTGATGACTGGCAGTGGCTGGAGAGTCGAGGAATTGTCTAAAGTTCTCTGGGACTTTAGACGATAGCAGCAGCAGGATGCCTGCCTTATACGTCCCCAATCATTATCCCAAAGTGACCTTTTTTGTTCAGTTCCAACATTTATTATACCTTTTGTAGATTGTTGAACTGGTTATGGGGTTGTTTATTGTTGGATGTAGATTGTTTTTTGCGGATTGTTGTAGGACTAGTGTAGGAGCGGTATCCTGCTAGCTGTCTTTTTTGTGAAGGTAGTCATGCAGTTTTGTTTAGTTAGTGATATTCATCAGGACTTTGGAGTCTGGGATTGGACAGTCTTCCAAGACATTCCCAGCGACATGGTCATGGTTGTTGCTGGGGATATTGACAATGATGTTTGGGCAACCAGCCATTGGATGTCAGAATGTGCTAAACGGTTTCCCAAGCTCATTTGGGTGGCTGGCAATCATGATTTTTATAATCTTGGATTCCATGCAACTCGGCTTGTGAATTCCAAGCTGGAGGAAAAGTTTCCCTATCCTCGAACTGTGAGCGAGATCTATCGTCACTATCAAAAGTTCAGTGAAAGCATAGGCGTCCATTTCCTGGACAAAAACACTGTGACTGTGGATGGCATGACAATCCTAGGGGCTACAGGTTGGCATGATTTCCAAGCTGGTGCGCCCTACAGCAAACACAAGCAGATGTCAGCTTATCTGGAAAACATGAGTGATGCCCATTACATTCTCTGGGATAAAACCGATAAAGTTCGAGAGGTAGAAATGTCTGCCTTGCAGGATGCAATTTACATTGAAAATCAGCTTGCGGCTACAACTGAACCTGTTGTAGTTGTCACCCATCATGCACCACATGCTGGGTTGCTCAGGCAACAGCCGCAAAATCCACTTTGGACACAGTTGAACGGCAGCTTTGCCAACACTCGCATGCAGGCAATCAACAAAGATCGCGTGAGTGCATGGTGTTTTGGACATACACACGACAGGCAAGATCGAGTTATTGACGGATGCCGATATATCAACAATGCTCGCGGTTACCCTCGTGAAAACAACAACTGGCAGCCTGTGATTGTAAATTTGGATAAGTAAGGTATGTTTAACAAACTTCTAGACTGGCAAGTGCCCTATGCGTTAACTAGCACAGAATGGCGTGCATGGCATGCCAAACAGCGTGCAGAGCGGCCCATTGCCTATTGGTTTTGTGAAACACTGCCTGACCTTTTGGCACCTGTCAAACAGCGGTTTACAGATGTGCCATACCAACTGCGCATGCGCTGGATCAACCGTTACGACATCATTCGCACTGGGCTTTCCCGAAGTTACCACGATGGCGACACTCGCATGCTGCATGGCATGTTTACCATTTTGGTGGACTTTGTGGAAATTGAAAAAACCCACATGCAATATGTGTTTAACGAAAACAACGATCCGCGCCCCTGGTGGGCTCGCCGACCCTTGAGGTTTTTCAACTACCGGAATGCTCAAGCAGGTCTGGCATATCTAGAGTGGGAAATGACACTAGATGACGAGGCTGGCGCTGACGATTGTGTGATCACCCAGGCACAAGCTGCTAGAGAAATCCGTGATCTTTATATTTGGTGGACACAAGTTCGACCTGCCCGGCCAGATCCCTATGATGAATCAGGCTGGACAGCGTATATGCATAGCCGTGAACAAGCTGGGTATGATCCCTTGGATGCAAATCCCGATGCACAAGTGACCATTTTGATCCAAAAACTAAGGGATTTGGAAAATCAATATGATCAGGAAGATCATGATTATCTTGTGCGTTTGGTAAAAATTCGCAAGCATCTGTGGACATAACCTGGTTAGGAAACCGGCATAATCGTTATTGCAAAATTCTATTTTCCAGTTATAATGCAAATGTAAGTCTTTGGTTTAAGAGGTGAGTTATGCCCACTCTGTGGATGTTGGTTGGCGTTCCTGCAAGTGGCAAAACCACTTGGTTGCGCAACAGTGATATAGATTGGAATCGCACCACGTTGCTTAGCACTGATAACATTATTGAACGCGAGGCGGCTGCCCTGGGTAAAACCTACAATGATGTTTTCAATCAAGTTATCAAGCAAGCAACTCGGGAAATGAATCAACGGCTGCGGCAGGCAGTTGCTGACAATCGTGATATTGTCTGGGATCAGACCAATCTCACACCCAGCAGTCGCAAAAGCAAGTTGGAGAAAATTCCCGCAAACTATCGCAAGATTGCTGTTTATTTTCCCGTGCCTGCTACTCGAGAATGGCAACGCAGACTCAACAGTCGTCCGGGAAAAATTATTCCTCAAAATATCCTGGTTTCCATGGGACAGGGCTTTACCATGCCCAGCCAAGCCGAAGGCTTTGACAAAATAATTGATGGAACTCAACTAAATGCAACTGACATCAATCATAATTGATGATTTCTACAACAATCCTGACTCAGTACGCAACTTTGCACTGAGCCAGGATTTTTCTGTAACTGGTAACTTTCCCGGACGCAGGACTCGAAGCTTTTGGACTGAAGACGTCAAACAAGCTATTGAATACTGGATGCCCTGGGCAGGGAAAATCAACAATACTTTTGGTGCTGAACAAGGCCAAGGTTATTGCGGATCTTTTCAGATTGCTACAAGTCAAGACCGAACTTGGATACACAGCGACGGGTTGAAAAGTTGGGCTGCGGTGTGTTATCTCACACCCGATGCTCCATGTTCAGCTGGCACGGGTCTCTATCGTTATCGAGAAACTGGTGCATGCAACGATGTAGATTTCAGCAATCAATACGACGGCTATGACATGACCAAATGGGATTTGGTTGACAAGATTGGCAATCGATATAATCGCTTGATTATCTATCGCGGCGATTTGTATCATGCCAGCTTGGATTATTTTGGCAATAACTTGCATAACGGTCGTTTGTTTCAAACTTTTTTCTTTTGCACGGAAAACTTCTAGAAGGCATGGTTTATCGAATCTGCCAAGTGGTGTTTAGCACCAATCGCTTGGAATATCTGACTAAAACTTTAAAAAGTCAAAAGCTATTAGACTGCCAAGGCTGTCAAGTAACAAAAATACTTTTTGACGACTACCCACAAGGTCGCTGCAACGCAACTGTTACGGCCTTGGCAAAAAGTCATGGCTATGAACTCCAGTTACATGAACAAAATCAAGGCATAACTGGAACTTGGCAACATCTTTTTGACATTGTCAAACAGCAGGAGTTTGATTATATTTGGCATCAGGAAGATGATGCGGAAATTTTACACCCTGTGAAGTTTCAGGACCTCATTGAGATCCTACAGGCCTACCCCCTGCTCAGTCAAGTGCAGCTGAAACGCAACAACTGGTATGCACATGAAACTCAGCCTGTAACGGCACTGCCTCAAGATACTGTTTTTAAAAACTATCGCATAGAGCATGGCAATCCGTATTTTTGGATGATGGCAAGTTTTTATCCTGCTTGGATAGCGCGAGAATATGACCCAGTCAAACAACAGGCATATCCCAGTGAATCTACTTTGGCAAACTTTATGTTGCAAAAGTCGGGCAGCCAAGCTGGCCTGCTAAAGACGCATACCGGCAACATCATGGTCAACCACTTCGGCGAATACAGTCGCGGTCAGCGTGTTAGGCCCGGAGAACCCGGTTGGGAAAGTTTCCAATACATTGACCCACGACTAGATTACAACAGTCGCACAGGAGCTCGTTGGTTGCCCTGGCAATAAATATTGCATGAGCTCCAAACTAACTGCCCTGACAAAATTTCACAAAGAACTTAATCCAGAACTTTGGCACAACTATAAACTTGATCAGCAAGTAAGATACAAGCTATTGCAAATTGCTAAAACCTTTATAGAATACATCAATATTGATGACTTGGATCTTGAAGACATTACCATAAGTGGAAGCAATTGCAGCTTTAACTACACTCCCCAAAGTGATATTGATCTACATCTTGTGGTGTCCAGCGCAAGCAAATGCTGGCCGCATTTACAAGAACTTTACATGGCCAAAAAAAGCCTGTTTAATGACAATCATGACATTACCATACAGGGACAACCTGTGGAAGTATATGTTCAGGACAGCCAACAACCGCATTTCAGTAACGGTATTTTCAGTGTTTTAAACAATACCTGGATCAAAAAACCACAGGCTATAACTGCCAAGATTGATCGCACAAATGTCTTGGACAAATATCGGGATGTGAAACGCCAAATACAACAAGTTATAAAAACCGGTGATGCCACCGCCATGCAAAAAATGCAGGAAAAACTACGTGTCATGCGCAAACAGGGTTTGGAAAAACACGGGGAGTTTGGTACAGAAAACTTGGTGTTCAAACTACTACGCAGAGATGGCAGCATGGATCGTCTCTGGAAAAAACTGCAACATATAATAGATCAAAAACTCAGCTTAAATTAGGAGACTTCCATCCCGGAAGTTTATAATCAAAAATGAAATGGGGATTGTGGATATTTTTCTGTCTGGGTGTTAGTTTAATATCTGCAGGATTATGCGGTCAGTGGTGCTTTGATATCCACAATAGTTTTCTCATGAGTTTTGCTGTGTTTCATGGTGTGTTTTGGACACTTGTTGCGTTGTTTTATTGGGTAACTTGTTTTATAATACCCAAGACTCCTTAGACTGACACACAAGCATGGCACACACTCTGATTTTGAATCAGGACTTCACACCTCTCAGTGTGATACCTCTTAGCACACGCACCTGGCAAGACGCCATGCGACTGTGGTTTGGTGACGAAACTCGCCCTGTGGAGTTTTATCAAGACTGGCGTGTACACAGTGCCAGGCAAAGTTGGCCTGTTCCCAGTGTCATGGCTTGCAACAAATATATTCGCAAGAAACCCGGTGTTAGATACAGCCGCAGCAACTTGCTGATGCGAGACAGACATCAATGCCAATACTGCGGTTGTTCTTTGGATTTACAATCTGTTACCGTGGACCATGTGATTCCCAGAGTTAAAGGTGGTGTCACACGCTGGGAAAATGTTGTATCTGCATGTGGACATTGCAACAGTGTAAAAGGTCACAAAACTCATTTGAAACCACGAAACCGCCCGGTAAAACCCGACTATTTTCAACTGGTTGCTGTTGCCTGCCAGCGTCCTATCACTATTCCTCACAGATCCTGGATACCCTATTTGCCCTGGTCCTCTGATCTGATTACTGTCCGTGAGACATATAGTTAACTGAGATTAGACAGCCACAAACTCGGTTGTGTATAATAGCTGAAAAGGATGTGAGCATGGATACAGCAGGCGACAACAAACCCATTATTACCCTGCCTGATTTACAGGAAATATCAGATATAATCAAACTTGCAAGTGATCGTGGAGCTTTTAGGATTGGTGAATATAGTCAAGTGGGAGCATGTTATGATAAACTGCAAAATTTCTTGACTCAAGCACATCTGATTACAAATCAAGGAGAACAAAATGTTTGAAGGCATGCTGCGCCATGTGGGCGTAATTAACAATACCGGCAAGAATGTTGCTGTGGTTTTCATGACTTTGCCAGGGGATGAACAAAACTGCCTGGTAGTTGACATGGATGCACTTCCGGAAATATTTCAGGAAAGTATAAAAAAGATTATCGAAAGCAACGAAGCACAACAAACCCAAAACCTAGGCGATGTATTGGGCCGCAGGATGAGTCCTGATGGTAGTAATAGTACAGTGTTGATGAAGTTGCATCAAGCAGGCAGACTGCAAAAACTTCCAGTGGACTTAATCACTTTAATTCCCCGTCGCGGTACAAGTTGGCCACTTCGTGATGTACTAGCTGCTATGAAGGCAAGTGAAAAAGTCGAAGCTTTAGATGATATGGATCCTGATACGGCAGCAGTGGCTGAGGAAGAACTTAAGAAGTTCAATGCATTTGCCAACAACATTGAAGCTACTGCAAGTGAAGGTAATATGTCACAAGCCCGAGATCTCATACGCATGGCGGAGATGCTGGAAGCTGATGCACGCGAACGCCGAACTCGTGCTTATCAACTTGCTCCGGAACTTGCTCCTAAAACAGCAACAAAGACAAAACAAAAAAAGCCCGAACCCCAACCAGCTCCAGAAGCTGTAGCTGCTAGTGAATAAAAAAGCCGAGCTAAAAGCTCGGCTTTTTTTATAACCTAAAATCCAGGGTTTTTAAAAACTGCAAGAACTCCTTGAGTGTGATTGAATAAACGTCACATAGAGTTTTTTCATCACCATGAAATGTAATCATCTGCTTCAAAGCAGCTTTAGCAGATTTCTCTTCTAGATTACTTAGGGCAAGTATGTCCTTGAGCAGCTGATGTTCCCCAGCACTTAGTTTTTTACTGCTTTGAACATAGTCTTGAAATGCCTGATAGGCAATGGGACATTTTTGTTGGACAAAATGTGCCAGTGCTTTGGCATATTGCTGTATTTCCCACTGTGCATGCGGATCATCTCTTAACATAATGTAGTGAAGTAGATTTTTTAGATCAATCTTCCAATACATTTCTGTATAGTTGCTTACTGGCAACACCAGTCTGGCAAGTTCACGACTCAGGGTGGCACCACCACTTGCAGCACATGGTTCCAGAAGTTTTTTATAAAGACTCAGACTTTGTGCTTGATGTCGTTGCATTTGTTCCCAAATGTCTGTTTGATCAAAGCTGTTTAAGGGATCTGCACTGCCCTGCTTGTTGACTTGGTCCTGACTTTGCAAGCGATGTTTTTCTGGTAGATAAAATTCATGGCTCATTTCACTATATCTGCCACTGTATTCGTTCACACTGGCTGTGCGATGTCTGATATGTTGTCGAGCAACAAAAATAGGCATCTTGATGTGAAACAAAAACTCCACCATCTCAAATGGAGAACTATGGGAATTTTTCAGTAGATAGCGAATTAAGCCAGTGTCTTCTCTTACTGTTTTTGTTCCAGTTCCATAGCTGACCCGGGCTGCTCGCGCAACAAGAGCATCATTGCCCATGCAGTCTACTAAACCCACAAATCCTGAATCTAATACAGGAATGTAGTTGCTGTCGTTTAAAATTGCTGTTTGTAATGTCATGAGTTACCTTGGAGTTATTCAGCAACTATAACTCAATCAAGGGCAAACAGTCAACTTGTTTTATTTAGGTCGTTTTCAATATTTCTGATCAAGTTGTTGGCCCAGCGACTGACATCACGTTTCATACGTGTGAAATCCAAGTTGACTTTGCAATAGACCATGATGGTGTCATCAGCTGGCTTTTTGTTTTCACTGCGCCAAAGATCAATAAAATCTTTGCCGCTTATTTTGTAAGTATTACCGGATTTAGTTGTAACGAAAGCATCAACAATGTATTTGGCGGGTGGTTGATCTATCATGACAACATTATCAAAAATGGTGTCCCAAACGGAGTTGTTTTCTTTAGCCATGTCACCCTCCACAGATTCAATTGTCGCAGTGTATTTAGTGCTATGTTAAAGCACTGTGTTGAAAGCCACTAATCTTGTGGCTGCTACAGTCACTTCCTCACCAGGATCTGCTGATACTTGCAGCTCATACTGAAACTCACCTGTTCCCGGCGGAGCAACTATAGTTGCACTTTGATTGCCATTGACTGTGATGTTATTAACTGATGCAATAACATTCGTTGTTAACGGTGTAAACTGTCTTAAACGTAGATAAATTGCCATATTTTTGTCCTAAACGTTAAAACCAAACCCTGTTAGACCGCCTATTGCAGCAGGTTGATCAGATGATAGATTATTATCTGTATCTACACCACCAGGTGGTGTATTAGCGCCACCTTGATAGTTATCATAGCCTGCGCCTGAGGGTATAACAATGGTTGTAGGTGCAACTACCAAGTTGCTGTCAAATAACTGTGTGCTATAGGAAATCACTTGAGTAGTGTTCGTTGTAGCTAAAATATTAACAACTCCAATAGTAGTCCAATTCCAAGCGCCGGTTCCAGTAAAGCTTACGCTGGGAATAAAACTACCGCTGTTGAACAGCTGGGTGTTCCCAGTTTGGAAAACTGGTGCTATAAACTGACCTGATTCATAACTATATCTAACTCCCACAGCATTGGTGTTTCCTCCAGGACTGTTGCCAGCTGTGACTTCAATCCAAACTATGCTGGGATGAAACTTACCAGTTGGGTCACTTGTAGTTGTCTCTTGAACGATGCCGTTGCCTGTTGGTAGTTGTACTCTTGCCCATTTTGTCATGTTAATATTCCACTATCACTGCACCATTGCCACCAACGCCACCCTGAAGATTGTTGATGCCGCCACCTCCCCCACCACCAGGCCAATAACCAGGATAACCTGGTCCTGATGCTGCGCCCGCTCCGCCAAAAGCAGCCGCGCCGCCGGCACCACCTAACCCACTAGTTGCGATTGTAAATCCTGCACTGCCCAAACCGCCTACAGCTACGATGGCATTTCCATAACCAACTCCGCCTATCCCACCTACTCCGTATGAGCCAGTCAAGCTGCCAAATCCACCAACGCCTCCTGTGGCACTTAAATATGTTCCAAAACTACTAGAGCCGCCACTCAGTCCATTGTTGGCACTGGCGCTCACACTGCTGTTACCACCGCCTAGGCCACCCTGGCCTACAGTCACTACAATGCTTGAGCCTGGTGTAACAAACAAGATTTCTTCGCTGTAGCCACCGCCTCCGCCACCACCGCTTGCGCCTTGCACATAGTTTCCGCCACCACCGCCACCTGCTCCCCAAACTCTAGCTTTAACCCAGCTAACATTGTTGGGAACAGTCCAAGTTGTAGATTGATAAAATACATTGGTTCTAGTAAAGGGTGCATATCGTTGCACACTGCCATCAGGAAATACCAAAGCAGCTTGAGGATTGTTCAGCTTTACATTGCCTTGGCTGTTGATAGTCACAGCAGCATTGTTGGTATTAGTTACGAAATTAATATCAGTTATTACATTTGCTGAACGATTTACTTCCAGCCATGTACGAGCATTGGTATTTGTATCATCAGTAATATACTCAACTAAACTGTTGGTATCTGCCGCACGCCACCACCATTTTTGATTTAACGGTGCTGATGTGACTTGATATCCCTGATAAACTGCATTTGTTCCTTGGCTGGTTATCAAACTACCAAAACTTGCTGAGTTGGCTACTGTGAGATATCTGCCCACTGTGACATCTTGATACACATAGGCATCTGCTGTGTGTAGTTGTGATAACTGATATGCAGCAGTTCCCACGGAATATACTTGATTGGCCGACGGAATATTATTTTGATTGCTTGTCCAATATTCATAACCCGGGGGACCTATCCAACGCCATGCGCCATTAACCCAGATGTTTAATTGTGGAGGATTATGTCCTGTATTCCACCACAAACTGCCGTCTACGGGATTAGCAGGTTGCAAACCAGTAATGGGGATGCTGCTGCCACTTATCCACTGTGATCCATTATAAACTTTCAGGAGTTTTCCCGAAGTATCCCACCATATTTGTCCTTGAACAGGCACATCAGGGGGTGTTTCACGAGCAAAATGTTGCATGAGCCAAAGCAAGTCTTGGTTTATGGCTGTACCATAGCTTTGATAACCACGACCAGGAAGCTCTAGGCTGCTGCTAGTTGTATTGAGATAGTTATCAGGTATAGTGATAAACTGTGAACCATCGTAGTTAGAGATATTTAAAACCATTTTTGCTACCTATTAATATCCCACTGCCATCCAACTAAATGTCAAACCACCTACTCCGTCCCAGGCACTACCATTCCATTTGACACCATAAAGATTGAAACCTGTTATTGTACGATCATCTGTGCCGTATATACTGGGTCCATAGTTTGGGCCTGGCAACCAACCATCACTGTTGGCTTCCGACACTGTAACTGTGTAGTTAGTAGATGTAAACGCAATAGGTAAAGTAATAGGTGTGGAAATTCCCGTGGTGTTGCCACTTCCCCATTGAATAATAATGCCGCTGGGGAGTTTTTGATAGCCTGATGCGGATTTCTGACTGGTTCCTGCAGATGATTGATTTGTTCCATCTGGAAAAAATAAACTATCCAGTCGAGTAGATCCCGCAACATCCAGGTTATATCCCAGTTGTGGACTACGTGCAACACCCAGTTGATTTGCAGCAACCGCAATGCCATTCATCAGGGTAGTTCCTGATACTGTGGCAGACACAGCAACTAGGTTACCCTGCACCACAAGATTGTTTGTAGCTGTGATATCTAAAGCTGAAAGGCTTGTGGCAATTGTAACTACATTGGCTGTAACGGTTTGCAAAGTGCTTGTGCCCGAGGCTGTTAACCCAACAGTAGCAACCGTGTTAGCAGCTACCGCAGAACTGGCATCAAGATTGGTTGTATAAACAGTGCTAAATCTGTTGGTGGCATTACCCAACATACGCACATTATTGCTGTCAGGAGCATTGTTTTTGGTTGACAACCAAGCAGAAGTTTTTTCCACAGGAGCCACAACTGTCCAGGACAGTGCATTCCAAACACTTAACACAAGATTGGTTGTATCCCACCAAAATGTACCAACAACTGGGTTGGCCGGTGCATTTCCGCTGGCAACAATACTGCCGCTTGCAATCCAAGTCGTGCCATCAAACATTTTTAGAATATTGCCGGATGTGTCAAGCCAAATTTGACCTTTTATAGCATGATCAGGGGCTGTATCCCGTGCAAAATGTTGCATAATCCAAACAAGATTATCTAAAACATGACTTCCATAGTTTTGATAACCAGTTCCGGGTAGCTCCAAGCTGGTTGCAGATACATCTATACTTTTATCTGGGATGTTTGTTAAGTCAGTATTATCGTAATTTTTGATTTGCGTTGCCATGTGTTGTGCTTGATCCTATCTTATGCCATTTGCAAGCGCAGGGTGTAAACGATTTCAATTTGTCTGTTGAGACTTTTTTGTATGGGGCTGAAAACTGCATGTGTGATAAGCAAACCTGTATTTGGACCACTTTCACTATATGCACGCAACCCCAGCTCATTGAAAACAAAATCTGTAGCAAAGTCATTTGTTGTATCAAATGCATCCTGACCAGCAGGTTCACCTAGATCCAGGGTGCAGGTGACCACAACATCGCTGTAATATGTGCCAGTGACATGTGCTACTGCTGTGAGATTTTTGCTGGGATCTGTATCCAAACTGCTTTTGTTGTTGACTACTTTATACCAAGTTTGGTTGTATAAACTGGCACTTTGCCCAACAATGTTTGGCGGTTTGTAGCTGATAACGCCAGTGCCACTGACTGTGGCACCGCCGTTGCCAAATACCATTTCCTGTATCCAGCCACGGCTTTCATTAGCCAGGGTATTGGCTAAACTCAAACTGAAGTTTTCCCAGTTTATGGCATTGTGAGTGTCAACCAAAACTTCGCGGGTGTTTTTATCAGTAACTAAAATATGACCCCAGACGTGGGTTTTTAAATCCTGTTGCATTGTGTCATTAACCTGGAATTTTCACGATTTCTTTTTGGGTTTCAGGATCACGTATCACAATACTTCCATACACCCACACTGGGCAGGTTTCATCACTGGAGTTTTGTTTATCTGTTTTTTCCATAATGTTATTTATCTGTGATTCTTTGTGTATTTCAGTCATTAACTTATATTGTCTCCTGTTGACCACGTCCATCATAAACTGGAGTACCTGCAACATGGCTGATTTGGCTTGCAATACCATCTTGTAACACAGTGGTAAATCTAACATTGAAACTTCCCAGTTGCGGAGCAACATTGAATACAACATTGCCGCCTGTCACAGTGTAGTCTTGTCCCACAGCTTGAATGTTACCGTTATACCAAACACTTAGTTGGTTGGTGCCTTGAGTTAAAACAAATGTGTTACTGGATCCTGTGCCATTTGCAAAAGAACTTTGTGTTATTTGTCTTGGCAAGCCGCTTGTTGCGCGATAGTTTCTCCAGATGTTACGCAAAATTGCACGATTGGGATATTCTGTTGTGGGAACAAAATCCAAGTTCCACCATGCTATGAGTTCATCTTGAATCCACACAAAGCCCGGTGAGGAACCCTGAGGTGGTGTTAATACTTGACTGTCTGCTATATCCAGATAGTCACTTGTTGCATAAACTGTCTGCAGAACCTGGGTGGGATTGGCAAGAACTTTTGTGATTTCCCTGCCATTGTTCACCAAATAGCGATGAGTATTGGCATCTTGTTCTTGTTGACCTTGAGCGTAATACACTGCCACAGGATTCCCTGGTGTGTTGCTAAACACCAGCGTATTTCCCGAAACCACATAGTCATTGCCACGCACAGCAAGTTGCCCTGCGGTATAAACCTGCATGCTGTCTATATTCACAGGGGTTTGTGCAAGTCCATAGTTATTACCTGCTTGTGTAAATTGTTCCAGTTGCCAGTCATATGCGGCATCTTGAGTCCATGTTAACACTCGCACATTATCTGCTGTGTTAATAAATCCAGCAGAATTGCCTTGTCCAGTTATTGCCCAGGGCAGAGTGGCATTGTTGTTGATTGTTAAAACTCCACCGGATACTTTCCAGTCATAACCATAGTTTTCATCAATGTAAACAACTTCAATAACATCGCCCTGATGCAACTCTGTGAGTAATGTCAACATATTGCTGCCATCTACGCTAAAATCACCTTCGGGTTCCAACTGGCTCTTTTGCTGCCAAATATCGTATGCATAAGTGCCAGGAGTCAGTGCTGGGATAGTCAACTGATATGTTGTGACTGCTGTGTTTTGTATAGTAAACACTTGTCGGGGTGGAGCAGGCATAACACGATTGCTGGCGAGATTGAACACCTGAATACTTGCGTAGGGGCTGCCACTGCTGGCTGGAGGTTGACTTAGTGCATAGACATTTGTGCCACCTATAATGGATATTGTTTGTTGGCTGGGTTTGCTCCAAGCTGTTGTTTCAAATATGTCAATTACAACTTCGCTTCCTGTATTAGGAACAGGAGACAAAATAACAGAGTTGCTGCCATTCACTGTGATATTTGAGGAACTCAGGGTGTTGCCGTCCACAGTGGCTCTTACCAAGAGTGGATTTGTTATGGAATCAATATCTGTTGTAAAGGTTGCACTAACTCCATCTGCTATTGTAATACCATGATACTCACGTGTATCAAAAACCACACTGAAGCTTGCCAAGTTTCCAATATGTGTAATGGATTTGTCTTTTACAGGTTGCCGGGGCTTGGTCAACCAAACACCAGGATTGTAAACCAGGACATTTGCAACACCCCACATGTTGCTCATGCTGATGGTGGCATTGGTGCCCTGTCCTGTTGTAGTCCAGTTGGTTGCTGGCACACTGGTGTAATAACCTGGTGTGACAAAATCCACTTCCAGAACATTACCTTGTATTGTGGTATTGGTTACTCGCCATGCTGCTGGATGTGGACTGCTGACATCATGGAATATTAAATCTCCCACAGCATAGTTGTTGCCGGATGTCTGCACTTGTTTATTTTGTGCAGCAACAGCCGTGACGTCAACACGACAGTCAATTGCAGTGTTGTTGGTATCTTGCAGGTAGATGATATTTCCGGGAAAATATCCCGATCCAGGATTATCCACATAAACAGAATGTGTACTTACCCCGGCACCGCTGCCACCAAAACTCCACGTAACAAGTTGCTGATTGTTGACTGGAGGATCCACAAATACCAAGTCACCTGTTGTAAAATTCACAAAGAAGTCCTGTTCCACTGTGAGCAGGTTTCCTGCTTGCCAGGCTATTACAGCAGAGTTGTTAATGGGAATCACACCAAGATTGTAATAACCAATGGCACTGTTGGTAGTGTAAATTTTATTTGCACTTGTAAACCCTGCTTGTTCCTGAGTATAAACAGTTGCAGTTTGACTTTCAGGAACTCTTACAACCGCAAGCTCGGGAGGACGATTGTCATTTACATCCGGTTGCAGGAAGTTGTAGCCATCATATATGGTATCATATTCACCCTGAGGTGCAGCATTAAATGTTTGTCCATGGAAAAGCACATAAACTTTATTAGTGGTGGGTGTGGTAAGTTGCAAATGACGTCCACCCCATTGCGGAAGCACACTGGCACCCGACCCTGTAACACCGGCATAGGGTTTGGGAATTAAAGACACAGGGGTTTGAGGACAAACATCCCATGCTCCGGGTTCAATAACGGTAAGAGTTAAAATACCACCAGATCCGTTAACAGTTGCAACTTCCACTTCCGCAGGGATTAAGTTTACCCCACCATCTATCAACAACCTATTACCCGGAGCATATCCTGTTCCCGGAGCAACTGGTTGCGCTTGAGTAACCCAGTTGGGAATAATCCAGTCTTGACCATAAACACCAATCATGCTGTTTATCCAAACGACAGTTTGGCCAGGGCTTTGTGGGATATAACTGAGGTTGAAACTTTGAGCTCCCGTTGCAGGAGGTGTGAAGATGTCGTATTCGGGTATTTCACCGCCGCTTATTATTACATCCAGATAGTCATAAATGCTGTCACTATTGCTATCCCAACCTGTATAATGATTCCAGGGTGTGGAATTCCATCCTTCGCCCCAATTAAGCGGCAAAGTGTCCAGTATTTCTCCCTTGTATTGAGCTTGCAAGAGATTTTGAATATCACTCACAGGCGGCATTTGTGGTTGAGGTTGGTAGTCATTGCGTATGCGGCCGGCAGCTCCCCAGTTTTCTCCAGTTGTGGTGGTGCTGTAACCAGTTATGTCATCCCAAATGTAATCCCATCCATAGGCTTCGCTACTGATTCTGTCAAAGTAAACTTTGATGTTGGGCTGACGAACAAGATGGCGTGACGCTTGGTATTGATACTGAGCTAGCCAATCCTTATATCTTGTGCTATCAGCCATGTAGGCCAGTTGCTGGGGATTGTTTTCGTCTAGGATTTCTGTTGTGCCATCGGGCAACAGATAGGGAGGTTTGTCAAAATCTGTCACACGGAAACTTGCACTGTCAAGTAATGTGCGACTGTTGATAAAATCACGTATTTTGGCAGTGTAGGGTTTGATTTCATTTATATAAGCCAACAAACTGTTGACTTCATCTTGTTGATACAGCACACTGGTGCTCAAGGGCACACCAAAACCACGTAATGTAACGTATCGAGTTTTAGTCAACCAGTCCACAAACTGTTGCTCACTCAGCACATAGTTCAACATGCTGGTAAACAACACGTTTTGTTGCAGAGGATCAAGTATTACATTCAGTAGGCCTTGAATTATCTGCTGGAAACTAGGAGCCGGACTGGCATCAAATAGTGTAGAGTCCCAGGCAGCTTGATCCCAACACCAGTTGTTTAGAGTATTGTCGTAAACACTGGGCAGTATTTCCACACTGCCATCTTGTTGTGCTACCAAAGTCCATTGTTGGTCCAACCAAGCGTACCATTGCCATTTGCCCGATCCGTCGTTGGCAACTTTCACTATGGCGATTGTGGAACCATCTACACGATCTAAATCACGTATCAAGGGCACAGTTTGTGATACTTTATTGGTGCTGTCATAACCTGCTGCATACCAGTCAGTATATTGCCAGTAGAGTTGTGTGTTCCAGGCTTGTTTCAGGACCACCTGCCAGACATCATTTCCCTGCCACTGATATACAGTCCAGGGACTGGCTGTAACCAGTACCCGGGCTTGCAGATACAAATCGGGTATAAGAAGATCACGCTGAGCTGTTGTGTTGACTGCAAAATCATACTCGGTGCTGGCAGGCAGGGGGTCTTGTGAGAAAAAGTAGTCACGCCAGGTCGTTTTATTGGGATCAGTGACCAAGGGATCATCCATGCCTGCTATGAGTTGGTTGGCCACTGTGACAAAGCTGGCGCTGGCTGCTACAGTATCCTGGAACCAAGTTTGTCGAGGACGAACTAAATTACCCAGTTGTTGTGGTGCAGCCAGTCTGTAATCAGGAACATCGTTACCCAAGCCATCAAAACCCAACAAACTGTCTACACATCGCTGCCAAAACTGCTCGGGGATAGCACTGCGACTGTCACCGGGTCTAAACAACTGCCACTGGCTGTGAACAGTGCTGTCTTGACTGCTATCTTGCCAGGCAACTTGTAGTATTTTTGCACTGCCGGGTAGTTTGTTGCGAACATTGGCCACCAAAATATTTGTGCTGTCAATAGCCGCCCACCAAGGTATTTGCTGATTGTTGTTGTTGGTTATTACTGCACTGATTTCCTGTGTTGTGAGCTTGCGCCAGCTAGCACTGGGTTGCATGTTGCTGTTTTTCACCCAGAAGTAATACCAGATTTGCGCTTGTCCCACACTGGAGTATATTGTTTGTTCACACCAGCTTGGCGCACTGGGATTGTAAACTTCTCCACTGGGAGTAAAAGTTTCGCCGTTTAGAGTAACAGGTTGCCCACTGGCAGCTAAACTTGCCCAGTCCGTTGGTAAAACCGGACTGCGAATCCATTCATAAACTGATACTTCTGCGCCGGGAGCCAGTTGCCCCCAATGTTGCACGCGATATTTCAAATCGCCTTGATGATAATCCACATACCGCACACTGCCCAGATCCCACCAAGTTTCTCCTAGATGTTCATCTCCCCAGGCTTGATCTTCTTGCACATCAATCTGATCATTTACAGTTTTGTTATATTGTGCAGGGTCGTTTTCTCTTTTGTAGACAAGTTCTTGATCTGCTAAACTGGGTATTTGTCCCTGGATGGGATCAAAGTATTGTAAAACTGTGCTGGGTTGATTGTAGCTACTGGCAAACAAAGTGCAACTTTGCAAAAGCTGGCTGTCAATCATGAGAGATTGGTTGCGTATGGGCAACCAGCTGGTTCCAATACGAGCATATACAGTCCAAGCTCCGGAAATTTGATCTCCCTGGTCCACAAAAACTCTAAGTCCCTGTGGCAGCGGTGTGGCTGTAACAAAAGCATCGCGCTGTGCGGTATTTGTAAATCTAATAGGATAGTATTTGTAGATTCTGCCACCTTGACCATTTTCAAAGCTGCTAATGTCAATCTGAAAACTTTTAGCATCATTGTCCACAGCACCGACAGTAAAGGTTCCTGCCAAGCTGGCAACATTTTGCACACCCTGCAAGATGATTATGTCATTGTCTTGTAGAGTCAATGTTTCATTTACAAACACGGTTGTGGGGCTGGCTGTGGTTTGACTGCTGAGAGTTCTGTTGACAGTCAAACCAGTATCCAGAAGTGCCCACACCGTCCAACTACCGTCTTGTGTGCTAAACTGCCAAACTGTGTCATTTACAGAGACTGGAGTTGCAGTGCTTAGTTTGTCATCCCAAAGCGCAACAAGTTCTGTTTGATCAAAAACCTGCCATGTTGTTTCTCCCAGTTGAACATATCCTGCAGTGGGAACATCTGTACGGGGATCGGGTAGATAGCTATCACGCAAGGGAAATCTGCTGGTATAATAACTGGTAGGGGGCGTGACTATGCGGCTGTCTCCGGGTGTCAAACTTAAAATATCGTCGCCTGCAATGTCCGCGTCCAAACCACTAAACAAGTTAATCCATTGTATGTTGTTGGTAACATCTTGTGGACGCAAGTAAAACTCCACTATGTTATTCACAGCCACACCACCAAACTGTCCCAGTCGCAAGGCAAACTCTTCAAAATAGTCAAAACTGCTGTTTTCGGGAATCAAACCAGTGTTTCGGAGTATAGCTGCAATACTGTTGAAGGTGCCTTTTTGACGTATGTAACCTTGGAAAAACTCAAATTCAGTTGCATCTTCCAACAGCAAATCGCGCAGATAATCACGCTGTTGATAACTGAACTGATGTTTGGCCATGCGATTTAAAACAGGATCAGTTACTACACTTTGGCTGTTGATTTGTTCTTGTTGTGCTGTGGTGCCATTTATTTTTACTGTATAAGGTTTAGCTTGATCTATGTTAAAGAACCGCGTGAAATCCTTGGCAGTTTTGTCAAAGTTGCTGGTCAGTGCCCAGGTGTTGCCAGCTTGAGGCACAAGGAAATATCCCGGGGCATCCAGCCTGCCTGTCCAGTCCCGTGTTCTGTGAGTGTAAACTTTCACACGAGGTTGATATTGATAAAAAAGCGGCTGATACACTATGTCATTGAACTGAGTAATGTTGTCTAAAATCATTACATGCTCAAGGGTGTTTACAAACAGGCGGGCGCCAAAAATAGTATCGCTATTAATAGGTCTGATTGTGATTTCTGTATCTTCTCGCAGTGTTTCCAAGTTGCGTTCCACAATGGGATTGCCTGTCTTGTTGAGAATAGGATAGACGCCACTTATAGTGCCAGGCACAAACTGGATTTGACCTTGTGCCCTTTTTAAAGTAACTTGATTGCTTGCTGGACTTAGTGCAATAAAGTTATTGTTGCCCCAGGCTCCTTGACACCAGTAGACAAACTCACGGGCACTATACTGCCAGTCCACAATACGGCCGTTGTTGTCATTTACTCGATCAAATACCCATCCCTGACTTGTCAACCAGTTACCAAAACCCATTATTACGTTAACAACTTGTTGTGGAGTTTCAAAAACTGTGCCGTACAACACAGATTCTGTCTTGTCCAGGCCCTGTTGCCAAAATGTCACTCGCAAGTTACCCAGAGTTTCCACTTGACGTCGGCCAGCTGTGTTTGGCGGAATAACTGTAAATCTGCTGCTGTTGTTGTCATAACCAAATACTTTGTATCCGCCTGTGACTTTTTGGATCACCATGCCGCTGTAGAAAAACTCGCCTATGCTACCGCTGCGATACAGGTAGACATTGCGATTTTCTGCTGGCACAATGCGGCTGGCATAGTTCACTTGCCCAAAACTGTCAACTAACACTCGCAGCGTGTCAGATTGCACATAGCCAGCAAACTTGTGAGCCAAGTTTACATCAGTGCCACGTATAACATTCCCCAGATAGTTGGTTACATCCTGTCCCTTGCTAATCAAGTATTCACTAAACCAATGTTGCAGGCCACAGCTACCAAAATAAACAGCATTTTGATACTGGGACAAACTAGCTGGCAGATTCAACAAGCTGGGATTTTCTCTATGCGCTAAGAATTCTCCGCTGTTTTTTCTTGTTTGAGTATCTGTATATACAAACTGTGGCCAAGGGGTGCTTGCAAACAGGGTTTCTGTTCTGGCTACATCCCAGTTGATGTCCACAAACTCAGCAGGTTTGGTCAAATAGGCAGTAAATGCCAGTGCAAATGTGCGACTTTGACTTTTTCTCCATGCTTGTTCCACAGGACTACCATCGCCAAAGTTCCAATCACTGCTAGCAGAACTTGTGCTGGGCAGATACTGCACAACACCAGCTGCCAGTGGCGGTAGAAGTTCGCCTTGATTGCCTACAGGAATACATGCCAATAAACCCGGTCTAGCCCAGGCTGTCCAGTATCCTGATAGATTGCCTTGTCGGATAAGACCTTCGCTCAAATCCTGCCAGAGTTTTAAGTTGCCGCGTGTGTAAGGTGCCGCGCCATATTCCTCTGTCCACCAGCTGGGTTGTTGCGTGAAACCCAACATTTCCCAGGGGCGAATATCAGGACGATCTGTGTCGTAAAACCACTGATATATTCCACGCCAATAACCCGGAAGTGGCTGTCCATTTAAATCTGGAACAGTGCTATAATTAAAACTAAACTGGTCATTTAAATCAAAACTGGTATTTGCAGACAGATTTACCTGATTGGCAACAGCCCAGCGCTCAAACATGGGACGTTGAATCTGCAATACTTCTGCTTGGCTGTAATCGCTAGCTCGCCATTTACCTGGCAACCGTGTTGTTATATTATAGGTAGTTTGGTTGTCGGGATTTTTATATTTCTCCAACAAGTTATTGTAAAGATTAAGTTCAAACTGCAACCATGCAGCAGCTACACCCGAGGACAACAAGGCAGGATTGCTTGTTGACTGTGCTCCTGTGGTAATAGTTGCCAAGGGCAGACCATCCTGGTCAATCATAGTCAGTTCAGCACCATCATGAGTGCGAATAACCACGGGATTGCCAGGCTGGGTGTCGTCTATAAACACTACAGGATGATAGGCGCCTGTCAATCCCAAACGACTGCCAGTTGCTGGAATCCAAGTTGGTGTAACAGCTTGTTGTTGACAATAAGCACCCTGGGGTTGTGTGAGGTCATAGCCACTGTTAGCCCAGGGACTGCGTAGGGTTTTGCCTAGATTTACCTGACGCAGTGCATCTTGTACCCAAACCTGTGGATTTTGATTGAGAGTGTAACCTTGATTGGCACTGAGATTGAATAGGGAATTAATAAAGCGGCTGTAAAAAGTTTGATATTGCTTGTCTGCCCAGGTTATCACAAGCTGAGGATCAGTATATCCCGTAATACTATTGATATCTGTTTGTGGTGTTGCATTTAGCACAGCCAGCTTCAACATGGGAGCCGTATGTTGCAAAATGTAAACGCCCAAGCTGGGGTTTTTGGCTGTGTCGCGCCAGTTGTTAAATCCCAAACTGTCTCCAGTAAAACCAGTTTGATTGGCAATCATGCTGGCAAGATGTTGCAGATATTCTCCGCGGCTTATGGATGTGACTTCCAAGTTGTTGGGATTTCTAGCCAAGTTCCAGGGTGTCTGCCAAACACCCTGTTGTGTAGTGGGTATTTGATTGTTTCCCCAAACACTCACAAAGTATCTGTCCCCTTCCTGAGCATCCTGGGTCAATACAATATTACTGGAATCCACAGTGTAATCCTGGCTGCTCAATAACTGAGTTAAAACACCCTGACGATTTCTTATTACATTTACACTGGGAACATCGTTGGAAACGTTGGCAGGAATTTCCACGCCTGTGGGCATAGTGACAGAATTGTTGGGATAAGCCAGCCCGGAAAATACTTTGTTTTGTTCACCAACACCCAACAAGGTGCCTTGATCCATGACATATTGTAAATCCAAATATTGGCGGCTGTCACTTGCAGCTTGATACCAGCCGTTTGTCCATTGTTCTGTGACAAAATCATCAGCGGTAACTTTGGCATATTTCCAACCAGTTATCTCTGTGGCAACGTTGTCAAGTAGATATGTCCAAGTATCGGTTTGTTGATAGTTGTTGAAAATCCAATCGCCAAATTCGTTAAGTTCCGGGCTTATGCCCAGATATTGATCTGTTGCGCGGAAATCACTTGTTTGATAACTGAATAACAAGCTTCCTGTGAAAGTACTGCCAGGATATGCACCTGCGTCATTCAGTGCTATGCCGCTGCCATCGTATAGCATCCAAAGTGGGAGGTTATCGTTTGTTACACTTAGCCCTTGTTGCCAAGTGGCTCCTGAGAAATAGTAAGTAGTAATATCACCCTGGTCACTTACCAATAAAACTTGATCTCCTGGCAGAGCTTGCGTGCTGCTATCTTGCAGGGAGCGCGGTTGTGCAGTTAGCACACATTGTCCCAGGGTTTGCAAACCACTGACTTGATATATTCGATTATTGACAACAGTATCTTGGTCATTTGTTACCAGGATTAAATCTCCATCCTGGAGTGCTTGACCATTTATTTCGGGATTAGATAGTCCGGAATAGGTTGCCAGAAAGTTGCCGGTGCTGTGAGTGAAATCTATATATCCCCGGCTGACTTGTCCTTGGTCCCACAACTCCAAGTTGCGGAGGTATTGCAAAATGGGCCGCTGTGGATATTCAGCCTGTGTTTGGCTAACAGGGTCTTGCACAGTGGTAACAGCCAGAGTTTGACTGACATTTAGGACGTCTAAATGAAACCATCTATTGACCATGCTATAACTGTTGGCGTTGGCTGTGCCACGCTCTTGAACATAATAACGTGGTCCTTGATCCACCAACACTCTCAAGCCTGATTCAGCGTCTTGCGCCCAATCATCATTTACAAGCAATATTTTTTCACCAACATTGCACACCAGCCAATCATGGCCATTGTATTCCGGACGGCTATCTGCTAGAAATCTGATTTTCAATCCTGTGGTGAAAACAACTGATCCTGTTTGCGGAGTTCCGGCTGTGCCATCAGCGTTTGCTATTGCATAACTTCCTGTATAGGTGTAAGAGGATTGTAGGCGAATGTCCTGATAGAAATCTGTTACATCCAGTAAATCTATACGTCGGGGACCTTGCGGTACCCAGCGATATTGATTCCAGTTCAAAAACATATCAATATCAACAGGCGGACTCCAGCTATAGTAACGATTGTTAAACAAACGTTCGGGAGTGGAAGTTATTGCACCTTGCAGGCGCAGTTTGTTCAGGAGATCGTCATAAAACAAGATATTCTGAACAGTGCCTGTTTGTGGATCTCGACTTACCACTGTGGGAGCAAGTTGGTATTTTTCTCTGTCACTAGTGGGTTCAGGGACATAAAAATCTGTTACAGGATTATAATAAACCGGATGACTTCCCACATAGCCAGCTAGAAATTCGCTGTTTTCCGGTTGAAACAAATGATCCACAGTGGCATTGAAAAACTTTGTCAATGCTGCTGTTTGATTGACTTGCGGAAGCAGTTCTACTATTTTGCGTTTAGCCATGTGTTATACCCAGTGTTGCGTTGGTGAAATCTTGCACAATATCCACATCAGTTACTCGAGCACTGCTGATGAATATTTCATCAGGTTGGCATTTAATTTCAAATAAATCACCAAACTGTGCTTGAGTATTTAGAGGAGTTATAACCACACTAGCTATAACCGGTGCCAGTCTTATATGTATGTAAGCGGCTAGTTCTGTAAAAAAGAAACTTTGCCCAAAGTCCCAATTGATCAAACTGAAATATTCGTTAACACTGCCTATTACCAGGCTTTTAACTTCGTTGTCAGTCACGGTAGTGCCTGATGCTTTGATCACTTTGAAACGAACTTGTAATTCTTGTGGAGCTTGACTGCCAAATATAACTTTATATCTCACAGGATGCCATATTATTTGATCCGTCATGGTTTTAAATGCTTCTAGACCCACAAGCACACTGCGCAGTTGTTCGCTTGTTGGCGGCTGTGGTTGAGCACTAGCTGGCGCATTGGTGGCAATCCAGTTCCTGAGATCAGTGTCGTATGTGTTGGTAAGAACATAGATATCCACTATGTTCATAATGGCAGGATCAATGCGTTGTTCATTGGGTGCGTAATGATTGTAAATCCATTTTAGATCGCGCCGGCCAATTTTCATTTTCCATCTGCTGGTTACGTCTTGCTTTTCTCCACTTGATCCCTTGCGAACCCAGCGATAGAATTTCTCCGTGGTAATTACATATGCTATTTCGCCCTGCACCCAGGCAGGATCGTTGTCAGCTGGCACTTGATTGGCATATGTATAGATCCTGCTTGTGGGTATCACTCTGGGCTGCCAGTATTCATAACCGTCACTGTTGGGGATCAGAGTCCAAAATATCATTCGCTGTGCAATGTCTTGTGGATCCACAATAGTGTTGTATTGATTGGGATCCAGCGGCAGACCCAGGGGGTTGTTTTCACTTGACACATATACTTTTGTATTATCAACATATCCATCGGGATATATGTCTTGGCCCAGTATTCTCCACAGATAATCTGTTCCCAGTGCAGGGGCTGGTGTAGTCACAGCAGGATCTTGCGGCGCCGAGTTGATATCCAAAATGGTAATGCTGTCCTGTTTGACTTCGCCTGTGTTGATATCAACTGTTTTGTATTGAGTGTTATATAAAAACCTCACGTCGCGAACACTTTCAAAGATATATCGTTGTGCTCGAGCTGTAAATGTCCAAGTGCTGCCAGTAAATGACGCCAATAACAACCAACTGCTGTCGCGATTGGTATTGGTTGTATCCCCACTATAAGCCAAACTCCAGGCTCCGGGATTGATGTTTCCACTGGTAATCACTTTCCATGCCGCATTGAGATAATCGTATCGCAAACCAAAATTGTTTTTGCGATCTAGCGCATTGGTGATATCCTGTGTTTCCTGTGTATTGAACAGCGGATTCCAGCTGGCAATAATATCACCAGGTTGATACCCCAGGCTGTTAGCCACAAGGGGCGGAGTTATACTAATGGCACCTTGCCCTGTGCTTAACAGGCCGTTGTTGGTTCCCTGCCCTTGTTGATTTACAGCAGTGACCTCATACCAGGTGTTGTCGACGTTGAACAACGCACCAGGAGTAACAATGTGGAATACACTGCTAATGGCTACGTTGCTACCAACGGCCTGTGCAACATTGCCTTGATACAGAGCGCCAGTGCTGATTTGACTGCTGCTGGTTGCAGTAGTCCAGGTGGTTGTTCCTTGACTTTGCAAGTTAGCACGGGGATAGTAATAATAGTAAAAATCTCGGACTTCCTGGGCTATACGCTGTTGACCTTGACTGCCTGTCAGCATGGGCTGTAAGTAATTGGCAACTAGAGCCAGACTGTTTTGGTTGTTGGCCACACTGACTTCAATACGATTGCTGCCAGTGTCATCGTACAGGATTCCATCAGTACTTACCAGTTTGATATTTTGATATGTGCCTGTGGGATCATTTATGTTAAGAAAACGACTTTGTCCGCTATAAGTGCGATTTACAGCTTTGACCTTCAGCGCCTGAGTGTTAGTAAGCGGAAACACATTGTAGTCTTCGCCAGTAACCATGCGATCTTGTGTGTAATAGTTTTGGCTGGCTGCCAGTTGTATTTGCTGATTGCTGGCGCGAAGTTGGCTGTTGGCAACAGTTGTCTGCAAACTTGCAGACATTACCAAGTTAAAGGTGTTGTTGAGATTGTCACTGTAGTTGAATGCAAAGTTTATATTTTGCATGTCAACAGGTCGTATTTGATAGGCCAAACCGTTGCTTTGTCTATATGTGACTCTTATGAAGCCTGTGGGCACATTACCAAAGTTTCCGTCAGCAAATCGTATGCTGATTTGGTCTTGTCCTTGATTGTCACGTGTGTAAACGCTGTAAATGTCCCGAACATCTTTGTTCAGGCTGTTGTAAATGACATTAAATCCATTTACACTGCTTACCGCCGTCCAGTCTTTCAGCACATTGCCCTGACTGTCTACATTTTGCACCCAAACGTCAATGTTGTTAATGCCATTTACATTGACATCCAAAACTCGATTGGCAACAGGATAGTCCAGCTGATAGTCTGTAAATGCCTGCTGACCTTGCTTGAACATGAGAAAAAACCCAGTGTTGGCACTGGTATTTCCCAAGCCGTCGCTGCGGTAGATAATATACCAACTGTTTTGTGGATTTGGCGCACGTTCGTAAAACACACCGCTTGTGGCAGTTGCAATGCTTGTGCTGTCGGCAATCGTGAAATCTGGATTAACTAGTTCAAAATCCATGTTATTGCCAGCAACAGAGCTTGTGTAAGGAAACACAGTGCTGCCGTTGTTGTCGGTATTCATTTCGTAAAGTTCCGTGGGGATGCCATTTACTATCCCACTTTTTACAGGATTCCCAAAATAGTTGTTGCTGTTGAGGCTGCTGTTTACTACCAGGATAAACTGTTCCAGCCAATCGGCATTGTTTTGATCATTCCAGGTAATAGGAACATTTTTGAGATTTTGTCCAGTGGCATCATACAAGTCTTGGTTGGTAATAACTGTGGTTATTTTTAGCAAACCCTGACTGGGCATGGCACGAGGAGCATTGTAGCTCAACATTCTGGCAAGACGTATTATGCTTTCTCGACGTGTGGCAGTTTCTATAAAGTTTTCTCGGGTGTTGAGATCCATGCGGAAAGCCAAGCTTTGCCCCAGATAGGCCAAAAGGTCAATAATGGCAACAAACTCGCTGCTTTCTATCCAGTCATTGAAATCTTCTGGATAAGTCAGGCGAATATAATCCACCATGGCAGCACGTATGGTATCAAAATCATACGCTGCAAAGTTAACTTCGGTAAATGCTTGATATATAACTCGCCAATCTTGTGCGTAGAAAAGTTGGCTTTGACGTTGTTGTTGGGTAACTGCCATGTGGATCTCTATTAATAACTTTCTGCTGTGCGACGATCAAAGTCCAAACTAAACGTGTCAACCACTCTAAAGGGGACATAATACAAATCCATCTGCACTCGTATTCCCTGATCAAAGCTGGTCACTGCAATGCTATTGGCTTGCACGCGAGGGTCGCCGTCAATAACTTTTTGCACTTCGGAAACTATGTTTTCTCGGGTAACATCATCAAAAGGATCGTATAACAAGTTCCAAACTGCACACCCGTATTCCGGCATCATGACTCTTTCCGCGGGACGAGTATAAAATGCATTGATTAAATCTCGTTTAACAAGTTCAATATCAGCAAACTGCTGATTTTTGACATTTGTTTCCACAGTGCTGTAGCCATAAAAAAGTCGTTGCAATGTTCGCGCCCTGTCCTGGTTGGGATATTGTTTTGATATTTATAACAGTTTTGGCCCTGATTTCGGACAAAAGAAAAGTGCAGTTGGTTTCCCAACTGCACTTGTAAATGTTTCTGGTGTTAATCAGCGTCTGGGTCTAGTTGCCCTGTAGGCAGGACTCTCGCTCCTGCAATGTGCTCCAGTTGTGGACAAAAAAGGCCTGCTTGTGCCCTTGAGCTGCCAGCCGATCTGCAAGCAGGCATGCCTCGCGTTGGTCCAGTTTGTCAGCTACTGCATATCTGCAACCATTGTCGTCCTGTCGGACAACCATGAAATAGGTATGGGCCATGATCAGTTCATATAGAGCACTTCCATGCCCTCCTCGTCTTCGTCATGTTCCATCATGATCCACATCTGATACAAGTCAGTGTATTCCGGCCATATTGCCGTGCATTGTGGGCAAATCTTGTCAGCCCAGGAGTTGCCAACAACAGGCTCGCAGCCTCGCACAGGCACAAGGCACTTGCCACACCACCTGCGCATGTCATCAAAAATAGCACCGTGTGGCGTGGGCATATCCATGAAAGCTTCTTTGAGAAGCTCACGGTCAAAACCTTCAGGAAGCGAGTGCATCTTGGAACTCCTTGAAAATAGCAGGATCTGCAATGGCAATAGTAATCATGCCATCATCAACAACAATGTTCTGTCCGCCGTTGAGAGCCAGCATCATGCGGCTGTCATCGGTGTTTATACGCAACTTGCGCACATACTCGTTAAACCGCTCTTCCACGGAAAAACGGAAACGTTCGGCCACGTCCATAATCAGCCATATGCTAGTGGGGTTGACCGGCACAGTCCACACTTTGCCTTGCGGGTCCCAGCTTGCGTAAAATCGCTTGTCGCCATGCGAACCACGAATCGTTTTCAGGGCTGCAACCAGCTCAGCATCATAACGAAACTTGAAAACTGCCAGCTTGTCCCGGCTCACAAGCTCACGATCCAGGGTTTTAGCTGGGACGCTAGCGGCGGAAGCAGGGGCGGCGGGATCAAGCGGTTGCATGCGAAATACAGGATTGCTCAGAAAAGCCTGCACCACAGCAGGCCCGCCCAACTGCCGACGGTACTTGTTGACCAACTTGAGCGCACCCTGCGCCTGCTTCACAGTGTAAGGCCTGCCCTGCTGGGCACGCTGGGCCAGGCTGTGACCAAACTCAGTGTCCGCACCCGAAAAGCCCTGCCCATCATGCTGGCGTGCACCATCGCACACACCAGCCAGCATCATGATCATGCCCTCAACAGTTTGAGGTGCAGAGGGGTCAACACGCCAGTTCTGCATCATGCGCTCCTTTGCGTTATGTGGGCATTATAGCATGCTAGCTGTCTGTGTCAACCACTTTTTTTTGCAAGCTTTTTCAGTAGCTTAGTGCTACACGGTGAAACCGTGTAGCACCTGGCTGCCCTCGGGCTCCTGGAGAGTGTCCTCAAACATGGTCTTGAGATTTTGCAGCTCAAATGCATTGACAGCAGTGTGGTTGGGTGCAATCTGCGGCGGGCACTGCTCAAGGGCAGTGCAGATGGCAAGGATTTGGGTGCGGCTGAGCTGGATGTTGTAGCACATGCACGTAACTCCTTTGCGTTGTAGGGGCATTATAGCATGTTAACCCAAGCTGTCAACCGTTTTCCAGACAAACTTGTGCCCGCTATCAACGTGCCCAACTAGCACATTCCATCACGAACAGCACGACAGAGCGTGAAAATCGCTAAGTTATTGATTTTACAACAGTAGGTTTGCCTCCTAAGCTGTTGTTTTTGCTGATCTTGGCAGGATTTTATCATGAGGCTGTCTGCATACAGGAATTTTTTTGGTTGACGTTTTTCGCGCCCGTGCTATATATGACTACAGTGCATCACGGAGCTTGAAATGCTTCACGTTTCTGCCACAGTGCCCCACGCCCGTAAAGTGTATCAGCTGTGCGTCAAGCATCGCATGCCTGTGCCTGATGCGTTGGTTGACGTGCTGAACAGCAACACCCAGGCTTGCGATATTCCGGGCTTTGCCTTCAAGCTCAAGGCGTACCAAGCGCAGGGCGTGGCGTATCTTGAGCGATGGGACGGCAATGTGCTGCTGGGCGATGAGCCTGGACTGGGCAAGACCGCTCAGGTCATGGCGTATGCCTGGCAAAATCGTCGCTTTCCCATGCTCGTAGTGCTGCCCAAGACCCTGCTCTTGAACTGGCGGCGGGAAATCACGCTCATGCTGGGTAGCCAGCTCAGCGTGCTGATTGTGGGCTTTGTGCCCAGCAAAAAGCGCCAGGCACAGCTCAAGGCACAGTGGCCGCACGTATCCTTTAGCCGTGTGCCTGAGCCGGGCTATGACGTAACGCTGATCAATTACGACATTGTCCCTCGCAATCTGGCTGCGCTGGAAGCGCAAAAATACGATTATGTCGTTGCGGACGAAAGCCACAAGATCAAAAATCCCAAGGCCCAGCGTACGCAGGCTTTTTTGCGGCTGGTGACAGGACGTGAGGAAATTCCCCGGCAGCGTGGCCAGTTTCGTCGTGTGCATGAGGCTGTGCCTCATGTGACGTTCTGCACAGGCACGCCCATGCTCAATCGTCCCAGCGAGCTGTGGACCACTGTGAACACGCTGGCGGATTGGGTGCCTCAGTTCACAAATTTCTTCAACTTTGCTAGCAAGTTCTGCAATGCCCATAAAACCCGTTGGGGTTGGGATTTTTCTGGCAGCAGCAACGAGGCAGAGCTCAACGCCCTGTTGCTGGAAACTTGCATGCTGCGCCGCCGCAAGCAGGATGTTCTCCGGGATCTGCCGCCCAAGACTTTTGTCACTGTGCCCTTGGAGTTTGATCGCGCCGAGTATGATGCGGTGGCAGCGGCTTTTGAGGGTAATGGGGCTTGGAAGCAGGGCATGGAAACCCTGGTGCGGCATGGCGGCAATGCTGCCAACAGCGACGAGGCAATCGTGGCGCTGGGCAAGTGCCGTGAGATTGCTGCATATGCCAAGCTGGACAACGCCGTGGAATGGATCATGGACTTTGTCGAGCAGGGCGAAAAGCTTGTGGTGTTTGCGCATCATCAGCGCATGATTGATCAAGTGGCCGAACGTCTCGCAGCGGCGGGTATTGGCGTGCGAGTGATTCGCGGAGGTGTTAGCTTGGAGCAGCGTGCCCAGGCTGCACAGGATTTCCAGTCTCGCAATGATGTGCAGGTGATCGTTCTGAATATTGCCAGCGCGGGTTTTGGTATTACCCTTACTGCGGCCAGGGCTTGTGCGTTTCTTCAGCTGCCTTGGACCCCGGGTGATCTCATTCAGGCTGCGGATCGCGTGCATCGCATCGGACAGCAGGACAACGTCACCGTTTACAATCTTGTGGCTGAGGGCACTGTGGAAGAAGAGATTGGCGAACTGATCATGACCAAGGCTGAAGTGGCCAACGCGGTGGTGGATGGTGGCGCAAACCGCGAGTTGGCCGACTTGAAGCTGGGTAAGTGAGCGGGGATAATGTTGGCAGGTGAGTTTGTGCCTGCTATCAACAGCGGATTTATTAATTTTTCGGAGTGTTCTCTCGATGCTGCTTGCACTGTTTTTTATCTTTTTCATACTTCCCGGGTTACTGAGATTTTTTGATGTTGTAGGTTTTCCCATTCTGATACTTGTGGCTATCTGGGTGGTTTTCTTGGCCTTGTTTGCGCCAATCAACTACTATTTTGGACCTTTTATCACTTTTGATCCGTGAGCACAAACATGAAAAAGATTTTGCCAATCATCTTGGGCGCTGTGGTTATCCTGTTGTGGGCTGAGCCCAGTTGGGCTGATATTGCCCAACAGGCAACAGCGCAGCAGGGAAAGGAACGCCATGCTCTTGAAGGAATTTTGCCCTTTCTGGGAATGATACCCACCGTGGCTTTTTTGGGATATTGCACATACTGTATGTATGGGATATATGAGCCACTGGGGCATGTGTTCATGGCTATCACCCTGGGTTTTGTGGCTTGGCCTATTGCTATTGTGGGCAACTTTACTGGTGCCAATCCTCGTGAAGTAAGTATTTTCACTCATCAGTCTCCCTATTATATTAGCAAGCATGAACATGACCGACTGTGGAGACTAACCTGGAAGTTCCAGGAGGAGTGCGGGGGCAACAACATGTGCCGGGATAGCGTATGGAAAGCCTATCATGAATGCAAGGATTACAACAACTGTCGTGGTAAACTAGTGGAAGTTTACAATGAACGACGCCGTGAACTAGCTGCCAATCCTCAGGCGTTCAGTCAGTTTAAACCCTGTAACGACTGGCGCATGGATAAATGGGCCAAGTGTTGGTAACATAGGCAAGCCAGTAACAGCATCAAGCACCTGTTACTGGCTTGCCGCGGAACCAGCTGGCCTCGGCTTCTCGCCGTGTTACCAATCCTCGTAACAGTTTGCCTTTAGCATAAACATATTGCAACAACAGATTGGGTACTTCGCTGTAGTTGCCTTTGTTTAGTTGTTCCAGGATGTCACTTTTTTGCAGCCGCCCCCCGCCCAAGTTAAAAGTAAAGCTTGTTAAAGCATCAAATTGACTTTGTGTTATAGGAACTTTCACAAACTTTCTCACATAAACTTCAGCTTTGGTGTCTAAATCCTGTCGTAGCAGTGTGTCCACTTCAGTTTGTGTTAATGGTCTGCTCAAGGGCACATTGACCCCTGCAATAAGCACACTGTTACTGGCTTGTTCTTGTGCAGTTACCAAGTGTCCGTATCCCACAGTGGGCAAGCCCACAGGATCTTTGTAAACACTGTATTTCAAACCTTCGTGGCGCTTGATAAACTCAATAAGACTGCTGGAGCTACGATAACTTGCGGCGGCGGCCAAATCCCCGCTGCTACCTTCATATTTGTATATGGGATTGCCTTTTTCATCATATCCCTGACCACTATAGCGTCCGGCAGGCTGTCCTTCTCGGGGGCTGCCAATTATATCCAGTGGTTTTTCTTGCCCGGGAATAATTTGACCTGCACGCAAGCCTCCGTTGCTTCCCACTTCAATACTGCCATTGAGACCAAAAACTCTGGCACTGTGTCCTGTATAGGGCTCATGATAGGGCAGGCGGGGCATAATGGTGTTGATCAAAATATATCTAAACTGTCCATCAGTTATGATTTGCATGTCTTTTTGATTTAAATCCACAGGTGTGCTGGCAACTGCGGCAGTTGCCCCAACACCCGGTGCGGGACCATTGATATCCACTCGCGGAGCTTGCAGGGTATAACCTCCGGCACTTAACACACCAAAGTCACCGCTGGCAAAATCTCTTATATAGCCATTGCTGCGCCTGCTGAAATTACCAAAGCTAGTTTGCAGCATGTCAGTGCCAGCACTGGTGTGGATTTGTTTTAAGCTGCTTATATACATGTTTTGCTGGGCATAAACATGAAACTCTTTTACAGATTCCATTTTTATTACGCCACCTCCACTGGGAGTGGAACTGGAAGGTGTGGGTGTTAACTCAATACTTTTGTTCACACCACTTACTGCATAGCTTATGAGATTTTTGGCAATATCTTCATCCCTGCGAAACTCCACAACAAGACCATCAGTAAACACTACTGATGCATTACTGATTTGCCCAGTGCTGGAACTTTGCCAGTTTCCATTATAGGTATATTGTTCTTGTCCAATAATCAAGTTTCCGGCATTGGTGGGGTCTAACAAAATGGCTATTTCGGGTATGGGGCCTGCTTGTTCATCTCTAGCCTTCATGTAGATGCTGCGGCCAGCTTCAATATTAACATCTAAATCTGCACGTAAATTCACGCTGCCTTGACTGCGGATACTGATATCAGCTTGTGCATATATGTCAATCTCACCGCCTGCACTGAGTTCCACCCAGTTTTTTCCATCTACACTGTTCATGTAAACACAACCTGTGCTGTCGTTTACAAGAACTTGAGCTCCTTGTTGGGTTCGCAAACGGATAAAGCTGTTGCTAGGATCGTCATCAAATACAACTTGATTGCCCCCAGGGGTTAAAAAACCATATGCATTGTTGATGGGATCGGGACGTCGGGCGCTGGCGCTGGTTATGCCCCGAACTGGATCATTTAATAAACCCTGACGTAGTAATGCATCCCTTAGTGGTTCAAATTCTGGTCGTTGACTGGTGTCATTGGGGTCGCCGTTGTATTGATTGCGTTTGTTGTATTCCACAACAGGCGCACCGGCTGTGCCGCCGTTGCCCGCAATACCAGGAACCATGTTGTTCATGTTTTGTTGATACAAACAACCCAGCCAGATACCCTTGCTACTGTCACCGTTGATAAAAGCACATATTACTTCATTGTCTTTGTCTGGAGGCACAAACCACATGCCATAGCTACGTTGACTTGCTGTCCAGCTTTGATCATTGGGCTTATTGCTATAAACACTTGTTGCACCGGCAAACGGACTGCAATAACTGACAATAAACCACGAGTTGGGATCAAGGCCATCCCCACCAGAGATTTCTGGTATCCATACTCGTAATCTGCCCATGCGACTGTCATCGTCAGTTTCTCTTACAAACCCCACATACATTTTATCAAGTAATGGTGTTCTACCTTGGGGCTGTAAGCTATACTCATCGGGAGTATCACTAGTTCTAGTTAATAATACCATTTTTTACTATCCTGAAACATCACCACTGGGATTTCCCAACGGCTGTAAGTTTCTTTGTGGCTGTACAGGGCTAGCGGGTGCTATTCTTTGTTGTTCGGCTTTTTTAGCAGCCTCATCAGCTTTTTTGATATAACTGTCCATGGCAGTATTACCATGCTGACTGAAGGTATCCTTGCAACTGGTTAATACTTGCGAGAACTTGCCATTTGCAAAGATATTTTTCACTTGAATAACTAGATAAAATCCATCTACAAACTGATTGTTTTGTGTGAACTCCATGAATCCTGTTTCAGGATTGGGAGCTTGTCCGCTGCGGAAGGTTAGATAATACATGTTATCGCCGCCAATCAGTTCTGCAAAGTTACTATCTAGATCTGCTAACTTATCAGGAACAGCCGCGTCAATATCAATGTTGCTATGTCCCATCCACCAAGGATCTCCACGTATTTCCAAATCAATTTTTATCATTTCTTTATTGGCACTGTCAAAATTGCCAATCACACTGCCAAACAAACTACGACTTTTAGGATAGTTTATTTGATTAGTGCTAAATGTAGGAGTTTGCTGACTGGCTGCGCCTTGATTTCCATCTGCTTGGCGGGCTGTATCACTGGGAATAACTGTGTTCACGTAGGGAAAATCTGGATCAATAATGTCTTGATCTTCCACAAAAAGCTGTTGGTTTTCTTGGTTTACTGCCGCAAATCTGGTCTGTAACTGTTGTACACCGCGGCGACGAGCCAAAGCTTGTGGGTTATCTTGGATAATAGCACTGGGTTCACGATCATAAAAATCCACAAAATCCTGCGTCTGCTGACGTAAATTTTGTTCTAGTGCTTGACGTTCCGCTTTTAACTTGGCAACTTGTTCACGTGCAGCTTGCAACCCTGGAATATTTTGTTCAATCTGTGATCTTTCTTGTTCCAAATCATCTCGGGCAGGCCCTTGAATAGCTAATACACCATAACTATCTTTGTCTTGTAACTGTTGATTAATACCACGCAGTCTTTGGTTTGCGTTAGTTAAGCCATTTGTTAATCGTTCAGCTTCTTGAATTTGTTTTGGCAAGGCATTATATCGCTCTTTGGCTTTGCGATATTGAGCTAATCGTTGTTCCCATGCACTGGCTGTGTCATTTGCCAAAGGACCCACAGTTTGATTGCTGTAGTTGTTTGTTCCCGCATAGGGAACTGTGGCTATGGCAAAAAAGTTGTTGACTTTTAAATCAAATTTTATGATGTCTAAGTTTAAACCTGTGTAAATCCATTCATATCGTTTTTTAATTCTACCACTTTGTAACAAAAACTTGAGTTTTTGCAATTGTACATTGCGCTTTTCCACAGCCCGTATGGTGGGAATATCTTCTCCACGCACCCTAGTTTCCCAATAGGGAACAATAGTATAGGTGACCTTTTCAACGTATTTTCCGGCACGAAAATCATAACCCACGTAGTTTACCTTGCTGTGTATTTTGACATTTTTAACCAAACCATGAGTTAAAGTAGTAACACTGCCTTGTTGATTTTGACCCCCTTGTGTCCAATTTTTAAACTCATCGCACAAGCTGAGTGTTTGGTAAACCAAGCTACTGAAATCAATTCCTTTTGTAGCAGTTACCTGTACGGTGTTGCCATCGGCTTTAATGTTCATGTTCTTGCTACGCTGATCATCACTCAGCCTGCTTTTATTCATCTGCCAGGAACGCATTTCATTTGGCAGGCGAATTTCATATTGTGCTAAAGGAGCAGTACCCAGCGCCAGTGTTTCTTGATTGAAGTTCAGTGCTGTTTGAAACTTATCAAAAAACTCACCCACTGTAGTGGCACTTACAGATATCGTACTAGTTTGCAAATCTAGTTGATTGGTATAGCCAATTTGTCCATCCATAATACCTTGTACGTCGTAACTTCCACCACCTTCATTACCGCTGAAGTTGATTGTGGTAATTACAACACGATAGATTTGATGAAATAACGCTTGGTCAACAGGTGTACCGTTTTCATTGTAACCCACAAACCAAACTTCTATAAAAAACTTAGCACGCTGCCAGTTGATAGTGCCAAACTGTTGAGCGGTGGAGTTCAATCTATCAGGCAAACTAAAGCCATAGGGCTCTATGATTTTCATAGTATAGCTTACACTGGGCATGTTGCGGGTTTCGTTGTTTGTTCCCACCAAATTGCGCAAGGTAAACTCAGTTATGTTAAATCCAGCGGTTGCTCCACTTTCGGCAATCACTACTTTTGGTATGGAATCTACTTTACCTTTGCTGCTACTGACTAAAGTTTCAGCCAGACTTTCACTAGTCATCCAAAACTTTATATGATAAGTATAGTTTGCATATTCATCAAGTGGATTTGGTCGCATACTGGCACGAGTCAGGGCATCAAAATCAATAGTTTCCACATTTTGGGAAACTTGTCTGATTGTACCGGCTGTGCGTATAGGCGCTTCGCCTTGCAATGCATCAGTTTGTTGTATATAGCCCAAGGCTGCTTGGGTAACAGCATCATAGTTGGATCTGCTAGATTGGCCAGCCAAGTCTGCAAGACTTCTAATAGTAGCAGTGTCTCCGCGTTCCGTTGCGGTTTTAATAGCTGCGCCAACGACATCTGGTCTTTCTGGTGCAACCACTGGCCGCGCTGCTGCGGCTTGGTCAGCTGCTTCTGCTCCTTGGGCTTTTTGTTCAGCAAGCCTTTGCTGCTGTGCATTAGGAGCACTGGGACTTAAAAGACGAGAAAGCCAACCCGACATGTTACAATAATCCTGCTAGAGTTTGATTGCTGGGAACATAGATTTGTATGCCAGGTATCATGTCATATATAGGATCTTGTAAAGTATCACTATTGTAGACGGCGAAAATCCACCACAATCTGGGAGTTCCATAAGCATCGTAACTTAATAAATCAGGACGATGTTTATATTTTTCCTGCAAAGTAATAACTGCGTCGTCAGCGCCGGTGGTTAATACCGGCGGTTGCCAGTAATCTAAATAGGTAACATATTGATTTACTTGTGGTGTTAGTTTGTAAGAGCTATTGTTGTTATAGAAAGATTTAATCATATCCATCCTGCTTTTTTCATGGCAACGCCAGTTATATATCCACCACTGCGGAACTTTTCAATACTCCATTCCCTTAATTGCCGTGGTGTGTGTTGCACTGTCAAGGACACAGATATATCAAATAATGCAGGCACCCTTGTTACTTTAGACTGTGGACTGGCAGCCACAGTGACATAGTCCGGATCATTGGGCAAAGTAATGGCGAAATTTTTCACAACTACAGGAATGTTTAAAAACATACCACCACCATGCGCATCAAAGTATAACACAGGAGGAGGAGTTCCCCGTTGTGGATTTACACTGGCTCCAAAACTCATTTTTGTAACCAAGCGCAAGAAATGCAAGCAGGCCAGATTATATCTGGCTTCTAGCTGAGTTTGACTACTAAAAGTTCCTGATACTGTAATAGCAGGGGCACTGGTTCTACTATACGCTAAAATTTCTTGGTTTGTATGAACAGCATTAAGAGAATCATACTGCACATCTTGATTGTATGTAATATTTGGAGTATAGGGCCAAATCATTCCCCCATAGTTTTGTAAATTTACACCCCAGGGATCTTCATATAACAAACTATATGCTATGCTGTTGGGCTTAGCACGTAAACGAGCACGCAAATCATATGCACTGGGAGCAGATGCAATGGATTGGCCTCCTGTTATTTCTTTACTTATATCAGCACCTTGTAAAGCTGCCTGTGTTGTACGCAGATTTGTTGCTTGCAACCTGGCAACACTTTGCTCGGCAAAACGATTTTGTAAAACAAGACCCGATATGATGCTATTTGGATTGGCCTTGGTGTAAGTATCTGGCGCATCTGCAGGTTGTATAACAGGGGCTTGAGTAGGTCCTTGAGATGATACTTGATTTGACGATCGTATGCCCATAAATATAAGACTCCGGATTTTATTATATTTATTGCAGAAAAAATCAGGATTTTGACCACAACCCCGACCGGTTGTATAATCTAGATGATTTTGGAGACTTATATTGACTATAACCGCTGCAATTAAAATCAAGTACTTAACTAATCGTGAACTGTTAGAACAAATACACGCGAGCAAAAATACATATTGCAGCTACTTGGAAAATATTTACAGTAACTTTGACATTATCACACACGACCTAAATCTCATAAGCCCGGAAACTCTGCAACAAGCAAAGATCAAAAAAGCCGAAATACAAACTCAAAGGTTGCGGAAAGAAGCTCAAAGTCGTGGTGAAAAAAATCCCATTTGTAAAATTGATCCTGAAAGTCTAGATATAGAACAAGTTGTGGTTAGGTTGATGACATATGATCACATTCCGCCACATCCTGTAAAACACACCACAGGCAAAACCACAGCTGAACGCCATGTTAAAATCAACTTTCCTGCTTTCCAACATTATGTTTACATAAATGATACTTGGTTGTGTGTGGGAAAAAGTCACTGGCGGGGTGGTTTACAAAATGGTGAGTTTTGTAACAACCACGGATTCATTACTCCCAAGCTTGCCATGATGTTCATGAAACTTGTGGAAAAGTATAGCAAAAAAGGCAACTGGAGAGGGTATTGTGTTGATGAACAAACTCAGGCTCTAACGCAAAGAGGTTGGTTGGGTATAAATGAAATAAACGAAAGTGATATTATTTTAAGTTATGAAGCAGGCAATCTTAAATGGAGCAAAATCAAATCTATATACAGGGGTGATTTCGATGGTCTTATGCACAAAGTTACTTCTCGGAGCATTGATAGCTTGATAACACCAAATCATAAAATAGTTACTGCTAGAGGCTTAATACCGATTGAACAAATCTGTGAAAATGATAAAATAATTGTCATGGGCAATGCTGAACAAGGTAATGTTGAAGTTCAATACACAGATTCATTGGTAGAACTAGCGGGTTGGATAATCACAGAAGGTTGTTATGATTATGATGTGCAAGGCAATATAAAAAGCATTGCTATCTATCAAAATCCAGGAGACAACGCTGATAAAATCCGTAAAGCTCTGGAAAAACAAAACTTTACTTTCACTGAAACCCTGCGCAAAAATAATATTTGCTTTAGAATTTGGAAGTCAGATAGTGAAACTTTGGAACACTTGTTCCCTAATAAAAACATCCCTATGAGTTTTATTCTGGAACTTACTAACTATCAACGTGAACTCCTGTTACAAACATTAATTGCTGGTGATGGCTGGAATCGTAAAACCAGTGTTAGCTGGGTGCAAAAAGATCAAGGACGAACAGACATGTTTCAAGCTCTTTGCACTTTATTAGGTAAGAAAACAAATAGTCATAAACATACTCATGTAAGTTTTGGTAAAAAAACAGAATGTATTACCACAAATGTTTTTAGCAGTCGCGCTAATAACACAGTCGGGGCTTGTTTGAACTTACATGGCGGCAAACGGAATGGGAGAAATCATCCCGGCCGTGGTAAAGCCATGCACCCCAACGAGCCAACAACATATTACAAGGGACAAGTATGGTGTCCAGAAACAGAATATGGTTGCTTTGTGGCACGACGTAATGGAAAAGTTTATCTCACTGGCAATACATATAATGAAGAAATGCAGGGACAAGCCCTGTTGCAGCTAAGCCAGATTGGACTTCAATTTGATGAAAGTCGCAGTGAAAACCCCTTTGCATATTATACCAGTGCTGTCCAGAACTCTTTTACTCGCATACTAAACACAGAAAAAAGAAACCAAAACATTCGTGATGACTTGTTAATCATGCACGGATCTACTCCCAGCTACACAAGACAAACAGAAAACGAATTATCCCAAAAAACTGCTGAATAACTCTAGTAGTAGTTTGATTATCCCTGCTATCTAAGCTACTATCAGTAGCTATGACAAATCGCACCCCTAATCTTGACACCATTGCAGCTTTTACAGATCTGCATTTTGGAATGAAAAACAACAGTCGCGAGCATAACATGCAATGCGAACAGTTTCTGTTGTGGTTTATAGAACAAGCTCAAAAACAAGGTTGTAAAACATGTGTTTTTCTAGGAGACTGGCATCATGTTCGCAGCGCCATTAATATTTCCACACTGAACTACAGTGTGGCTGGTTTACGCTTGCTTAGTGCTGCCTTTGATAATGTATTTTTTATAATTGGAAATCATGATTTGTATTTTCGAGACAAATTGGAAATACACAGCATCCCTTATATTCAAGAGTTTGACAATATTCACTTGATTGATAAAATCACCACAGTGGGCGACCATACGTTCGTGCCCTGGTTGGTTGGTGATGAGTGGAAAAAAGTTACTGAGATTTCCACTCCTTATATTTGGGGGCATTTTGAACTTCCCAGATTTAAAATGAATGCCATGGTGGAAATGCCTGACCACGGACAACTAAATGGTGGTCATTTCCGCAAACAGAAATATGTCTTTAGTGGACATTTTCACAAACGGCAAATACAAGGCAATGTGCATTATATTGGCAATGCTTTTCCCCACAACTACAGTGACGTTTGGGACGATGATCGCGGCATGATGTTTTGGCAAAAAAATCAAGAGCCCAGATATCAAACTTGGCCGCAGGCTCCTAGATATCGAGTGCTGTCACTAGAGGATCTCCTGTATGATCCTGCCAAGCATTTAAAACCTGAAAATCATGTCAGGGTGCAAATACCCCGAGACTTTGATTATCTGGACATGACGTTTTTAAGAGATGTCTTGCAAGCGTCCTGGCCCACAAGTGAACTGGCATTTCAAACTGCTGCAAGTGATGAAGTTTCTCAACTACAAGATGAAGAAATTGACTTTCAAAGCGTTGACACTATCGTGATAAGTCACTTAAACAGTATTGAAAGCAAGACCATTGACTGTAAAAAACTAGTGGAAATTTATCAGAGTCTGTAATGCTGAAATATCACAATGTGGAAATCAAAAACTTTCTCAGTGTGGGGTCAGTGCCCCAAACTGTGGATTTAACTCGCAGTGGCTTTACTCTGGTGCTTGGTGAGAATTTGGACATGGGAGGACAGGGCAATCGCAACGGTGTTGGTAAAACCACCCTGTTAAATGCCATTAGCTATGCACTGTATGGTCAAGCTTTAAGCAATATTAAAAAAGACAATTTGGTAAATCGCATCAACAGCAAAAACATGAGTGTGAGTCTGGAGTTCAGTCGTGATGGTCAAACATATCGCATTGAACGTGGACGCCGGCCTGCCTTCTTTAGGTTTATTGTAAATGACAACGTGGTAAACGCCCCTGATACTGATGAGGCACAGGGTGAAAACCGCGAAACACAAAAACAAGTGGAAGCCGTGCTGGGCATGAGTCATACCATGTTCTGTAATGTAGTAGCCTTGAATACTTACACACTGCCATTTTTAAGCCAGGGTGCTGGAAAACAACGGGAAATAATCGAAGAACTCCTGATGATTACCATGCTAAGCACCAAAGCTGAAACACTGAAAGAACGGATTAGAGAAACCCGAATACAACAGGATCAAGAAGATCTACGTATTAAAACGCTGGAAGCCAGCAACGAAAAAATACTCCGCACACTGGCTGATCTCAATACTCGTAGTGAAAAATGGCAAACTCAACATCAGGAAAAGATTCAAGACATACAAGTTGCCCTGGCCAGCATGAGTCAGTTGGACATTGAACTGGAGATTCAAGCACACAGAGATCTTCTAGATCTTGCCAAACTTCAATCAGCTAGGTCTGAACAACAGCGATTGCTAACTGGCAAAAATCGTTTGCTCAGCAACTTGCAATCTCAACTTGACAGGGCTCTGGCCAGTTATCAACAAGCACAACAGGCCCAATGCCCCATGTGCCAACAGGGATTAAGCGATCACAATCACCAAAACATTTTAAATAATCTTGAACAGCAACTTCTGCAACTGGATGAACAACTACAGCCTGTAACACAGGAGATTGCACAACATCAAGCTTATATTTCAGAAATACAGCAGGCTGAACAGGCTTTTGTGATTCCAGAAACTTTATATAGCAATCTGGAACAAGCACTCAGTCATCTAAACAGCATGGAAAACCTCCAACAGGAACTCTGTCGTCTGCAACAGGAAACCAACCCCTATCTGGATCAACAAGACAGTTTAACAGCTACATTACAGCCGGTTAATCACAACATTCTCAATCAGCTCAACAGTCAGCGCGAGCATCAGGAGTTTTTGCTCAAGTTACTTGTTAGCAAAGACAGTTTTATCAGAAAAAAGATTATTGATCAAAATCTTGCCTATTTGAACACACGACTGGATGACTATCTCAGTCGTGTGGGATTGCCACATCAAGTGAAGTTTCAAAACGATCTTGGTGTGGAAATCACTCACCTTGGCACCGAGATGGATTTTGACCAACTCAGTAGAGGAGAACGCACTCGTTTAATACTCAGCCTTAGCTGGAGCTTTCGTGATATCTGGGAAAACAACAACCAAGCTATCAATTTGATTTTTGTTGATGAACTGCTGGATCAGGGTCTAGATCAACAAGGCCTGGAAAAAAGCGTGGAAATACTCAAAACTCACAGCCGTGACAGAAATAAAAATGTTTTCCTGGTAAGTCACAGAGAAGAACTTGTTACACGAGTGTCCAATGTTTTAACAGTTATCAAAGAGGACAACTTCAGCCGATTTGACTGGGGTTATGAGCCCTGAGTTTTTGCTATTTCCGCAATAACATCTCGGTTGTTCTCAAACAATGATTGAAATTCTGTTATTACATAATGATTGTAACAGGCGTGATTTTCCACATGCAGGCGCGGCAGCCATTTTTTATCAAACACTGCAAAGCTGCCCTGCCTGTTGATTCTGAAAACAACCACACTGAAATCTGTTGCTGTTATGTTTTCTTCCAGTTGTTTTATCCAGCCATCTAGGAGTGGTATCTTTTCATTTTTAACCAGTTTGTGAAAAGGAAACTCACTGTAAAACTTGCTTTCAATAACCAATCCTCTCATATGGCTGGGAGGAATAATATCAGCACGAAAGCTGGCTATTTGGCCAGAATCCATGAGTTGTTGTCTGTGATTATTGGCACCTCCCAAGAACGCACCGCTGTTGGGAACCCTTATGAATTTAGCCTGGTATAACTCAGTTAGAAAACTGGCAATCATACGTTCGCCTGTGTTACCTTTATTTTTACCTGCACTGGGCATTTTTTTCACCTAAACATTGTCATGTGTGTTGACAAACTATTCAGAACATACAATAATGACTACAGGAATAGCAATAATCATGAGTCATTCAGCATATAATCGCAGCAACACTTGGCAAAAAACTTTTGAACTTTCAGTTTCAGCGGGCCAAGCACGTACACTTACGCATTTTATCAAGAACGAGTTGGCTTACTATCAAGTGTTGAGCCAAATGCTGGGAACACGTATGCGTGCGTTTCCTGAAGATTTTGTGCAAGTGTCTAATAATCAAAGACAACTTTGGTTGTTTGCCGCACAGTTCAGTGTGAACAGCCACAAGCTTAAAGCTCAGCCACGTGCAACTTGGCCCGAACAAATTGCCGGTTGTTGGCATGTGGCATTTGATAACAAAAACAACTGGATCATGAGTTCCGGGGCTGAAAGTGTCATAAACATTTTGGCAACCACTTGCCATTTACATCCTGATGTTCGTCGCAACATGGCAGAAGAAATACTAAATCAAATCTGTCACCAGGCGGACATTCTTCATGCTGCGCAAAAAACCGAAGAACTCAGAACTCCTGTGCAAACACTGCCGCAGCATGAATGGACCAGCAAGCGCCATGTGCAAATCCCACGCAGTTTGGTGAAAGTTACCTACAATGCCCTGGAAAATAGATCAGAAATAACCATTCCCTATTGCCGTGAACCCCTGCTTTTGACAGAACAAAACATTCAAGAGTCACGTTGGGACATTTTGGTTGTCAGTCAAATAGATCCTGATCTCACACAAAATGAAAATCTACAAATATCTTTAAGAACCACTCGAGACAGATATCTAATCAAATACCGAGACGTAAATAAAAAAATTCCCTGGGAGCAATCCAGAAAGATTGCTCCTGGTAGGCAATAACCTCACTGGCACCCATTAGGCACATTATTAGATAAACAAGTCCACATACTGGCAATATAAGTGACGAAGTAAGTTCGTTAGTGCCCAAGGATAGAAATATCATACTGCACTCCAAGGATAATAGCTTAGATACACCTTGGCCAGGAAAAGTAAAGTAAAAAGGATCACAGCTCTGAGGGACACCTCATCTGTGATGTTGTTGTTGGTGGCTGAATATCAACAACAACAGCTTGGACAACCATAACCGCGTGGATTGGCAACAATCAAAATCCGCATCTTCAAGCAGGGAATTAGGCACGCCGCCCGCTGCTCTGGGACAGAGCAAAGATGTATTCAGCATGGCTGAGCAACTCACATGATGCTCTGCGACCCATGATTTTTCCGGGTCGGGAAAATCATGGCATCACAATCTACATGAGTGCTTGTTAAATTCATCATTATCCATTATTAAACAAAAAGAATAATAACATGCGTCAGCATGTTATTATTCAGTGGTTGTGCTTGTCACAACCACTTCTATCCTTAATAACTAAATCATTAAAATAAATCGTCGACATTTTAAAAAGTCGATTGGCTTTTGGTGGTATTCATGGCCTTGTAATGATCCTCAATTACTTTCACCATTATTTTTCTTTGATTAGAAGTTAATAACCAAGCTTCATTATAGCTCAATCCACCGTTCATGTAATAAACCAAGCTAGCAATATCTTTTTCAACAGCAATAACGTTTTTGTTCATGCCCCCAAGCATTTCCTGGATCAGCTGTGGATCGCAGCTTAGGAGCGTTTGACGAAAAAACTTATTGGATCATAACTTATAACAACAGACCAACTATGGCTACATGCAGGGCACTCAACATCAACGTTTTTATTTGGTCCGCATTTGTTTAATTGATCAACTGCGGCGATTATAGCCTCAGCTTGCGCTCGCGGTGCCGATTGCAGCCATTCAATGATAAAATCCGGGTTAGACACTATTTCCCCTGAGTGTAGTATTTTCACATGTGTGATACTTGCACTAACAAGTTTTATAGTAATTTGGCTGATGTTATCAATAGCCTGGGCCATGACTTCAGCTTTGATTAGGTCATCGCTGTCGGGGTTCATGGTATCCCATTGTCTTATAGCTCGTTCTTCTTGATATTCACGCTGAATGAATATGCTGCGTTGTTTGTAATCATAGGGTTTAACGTGGATTTCCAATGATTGATCTACCACTACAACACCGTCATGTTGTTCTATTAGTGTTTGTCTGTCAAGAATGGGTTGACACTGTAGATCCCAACTGCAATCGTGCCCGCATTTGGGACATTCTCGATTGATTTCTATAGTTCCATCGCCGCTGGCAAGTTTCATGCCCACAAATATAGCTTCAAGATCTGGTGTTACTAGAGCATCAATGTTGTGAACATCTGGAACACAGTTGGCTATTACTTTACGTAAAGCTTCGCCATTTAACATGGCATCAGGTGTGTTTAAAAGCACATCATCTCTAGCTGTCATGCCATAAATGGCAAGTTCATTGTCTGCCGTTAAAGTAATATCCTGGGGTTTATACCAACGTCCTTGGCTGGGTAATGCGATATAAACTTGCGGTTTACGAAAGTAGGGCGTAAGTGGGTTCATTGTGGAGAAATACATCCATAAATATTACAAATATTTATTGCCTTATTTCAGCGAGTTGATAAAAAATGTCAGGAAGTACATCTCAGAATCCTTTATTTGTTTCCATGGCAGGCGGGGGTGGCAATGACTGGGCAAGAGACAGTACATTAAAATCAATTTTGAATGCCTTGCCTGGGTCTAAAAAAAGGCAGGAAAAAGAAACTCAAACCCTTGAACAAAATACTCAAGCGCAGGACAGGCTGGGTAAAAATCTACAGGAAAACTCTGAAAAAGTTCGATTTCACATGCAGCAGATTGGGCAAGTGTGGAAAACTGCACTTACCGAAGGTGTGCAAGGGGGAAAGGGTTTTTTTGCTAATTTAACTCTCAGTAGTGTGCAGCTTGCAGAGGCTAAAAAAGCAGAAGGTAGAGTAAGTGAAGGCACAATAGAACGCATGGGGCGACTTAGTGCTGTTTTAGCCTTAGTTGGAAAAAGTTTAGAAAAGCTCATAGAAGCTGATAAAATCTTTAGTGATTTGTATGAAACTGGTGTTAGACTTCAGGGCGGCATAAATGGACTAATCACAAGCAGTAACACAGCCAGGTTGAGTGTACAGGAATTTGGTGCGTTAGCTGCAAAAAACAGCACTGTGTTTGCGCAGTTGGGCGGACGTGATGTTCCCAAGTTAATTAAAACATTTCAAGATACCAGTCGATTTGGTGGGGAATATCTTTTAAGTTTGCAGGATGGTGCCGAAATGTTCCTGCAAACTGTTGATATCTATCAGCAAGCCGGCGTAGCTGGACGGATTAACAATCAACAACTTGTTGCCAGCAGCCAGGGACTTATTAACCAGTTTGGTAAAGTAAGTGAAGCCACAGGTCTAAGCAGAAAAGCATTAATAGACTTTGTTGGTAGTATCACAAAGACTGGTAGCTCCTATTTGTTATTGAGCACAATGAGTGCAAAAGCTGGCGAAAACTTAGTTGCTGCTACTGCTCAGCTGGCTAAGTTTGGTCAACAAGGTGGTAAGCTACTAGCAGATAACATACAAAAATATTTTGCCGGTTCAAACACCTTTGGACTTCTTGATGAAAGCATGCAGCACTTGATTAGCACAGTGCCAGGTCTAGGCGGCGCATTTGCCAATCTAGCAGAAGCCAGTGTTAAAGGTGGAGAAGAGTATGAAGATGCACAAAAACAATTTGCAAAAACGCTAATCGCTGCACCTGAATCACTGCGCCGGCAATTACTAGCGGCCATGCCCGAGCTAGCAGGAACGCTTGGTGATCTAATTAAGAATGCCAAAGCTGTTGAAACAGCTGAGGCTGAGAAACTTAAACAAATGGAAGCTGAAGCTGATAGACGTGGAATTACCATGGATCAGCTTAGGGCAGAACGGCTGGAGCAAGCTCAACAAGATGCCAAACGTAAAGAATCCCTGAACAGGCTAACAGATGCATTCAATCAGCTGAATAATGAAATATTTAGAAGCTTTGCAAGTTTAGGGAATGTTCTAACTCCCCTTTTTGACGGTTTAGCAACAGGTATTACATTTGTAACCAATGCATTTCAAAGTCTTGACAAGTTGTTAAGCCCAGGAGGACAAGGTGGAATTATAGGACCAATTGTTGCTTTTGGAGCGGCTGTTGGTGCTACCACTTTGGCAGTGAAAGGTCTTAGAGGCATTGCATCATTATTTGCCTTACCAAAAGGTCCTCCGGGAATACCTGGCGGCGGGTTAAGTCCTGGCATTCCAGGATCTGCCCCTCAAAATCCCCTATATACACGTGAAGTAACCGCAGGTGGTTTGGGAGGAGGTTTAGGTGGCCCGCCTGGACTACCAGGCCAACCCAGGTCTGGAAGGTTTGGCAGATTGGGAAGTATGCTAGGTAGAGGAAGTATTGGTGGATTAGTAGCAGGAGCAGCATTGGGAGGTTTAAGTTCTGCCGCTACTGGAGCAGGCTATGGTAAAACTGGTGCAGGACTTGATATTCTTGGACAAGCTGTGGGATTAGCTGGCACTGGTGCCATGTTGGGTGGATTTTTAGGCCCCGGCGGGGCACTAGTGGGAGGAGCACTGGGTGGGTTAGCGGGTGCAGGCATGGGAATATATCAAAACTGGGGGACTTTATTTGGCGGAGGTGACGCTGGTGCACAGCGCAGTCCCGAGCAAGCTGCTGGTCAAATGTCGATATTGGAACAAATTGACAAAATGTTAGAAGACCGTCAAGGTTTAAACTTACAATACACAGAAACTGGCCAAGCTCTGAAAGATTTCAGCGCGGGTTATCGTGAAGTAATAAGTGCTATTAGCTTGACCCCCGGGGCTGGCGGCTTTGATAACCTAGCTAGAGTATTAGGTATGGTGAGTGGTCGAGCAGAAACTCCAGCGTCTCCACCTGAGTATCAAGGTATGAATACTGATTGGCAAACTGATACTTTGAATATTTGGAAAAACATACGTGAACTTAATGAAAACATGAACAACCTGTTAAATTCCATGAATACAAACTTGGCAACTTTAGTAACTGATAGACCAGTACAAGGTGCAGGATTATCTGCGTCATAAAATATCTTGGCGGGTGTTTCCAACCATAAATATTGTGTAAAAATCAGGATATAGAATGTCTTCTTGGAAAAAATACTTCAGTGCTGCGCCTACTACTGTGCGAACTAGTCGTGAAACCACTGGTTCGGGAGCAGGACAAGGCGGAACAAGCGGAAAATACAGTAGCTTTCTGCCGGAAGTTTATAGCGGTGCGCCCAACCGAGTTGAGCGTTATATACAATATGAACAAATGGATTTAGATAGTGAGATCAGCAAAGCTCTTGATGTAATTAGTGATTTTTCCACACAGAACTTTGAAAACGACAGCGATCCCTTTGACATAGTTTATCATGATGAGTTAACAGATACAGAAATCAGCCTGTTAAAAGACAGCTTGCGACAATGGTGCAGTTTAAACAAATGGCAACAACGTCTGTGGCGTGCTTTTAGAAATGTCATCAAGTATGGTGATCAAATTTACATTCGTGATCCAGAAACTTTTGAGCTTATTTGGGTTGATCCAACCAAAGTGGAAAAAATCATAGTAAACGAAAACCGCGGCAAGGACATTGAGCAATATGTTATCCGTGATATAGATCTAAACTTGCAAAGTTTGGTTGCTACTAGCATGCTGGTTCATGATCAATATAGTTTTCCCGGCGGATATCCACGCAGCAGCAATCCTGCTGCTGGTGCAGGCACAGTGAACTATGGTGTAGCTAGTAGTCCCGGTAGTAGAAACTCACGTTTCAACTTGCCAGAAAACAACTATGCGATTGATGCCACACATGTGATACATCTTAGTTTGAGTGAAGGCATGGACAGCCAATGGCCTTTTGGCACTAGTATCCTGGAGAGCATCTACAAGGTTTACAAGCAAAAAGACCTCTTGGAAGATAGCATTATTATCTATCGTATTGTGAGAGCACCCGAGCGCAGAATATTTTATATTGATGTTGGTAATCTCAGCGGACCTCGTGCCATGCAATACGTGGAGAGAATAAAAAATGAAATCTATCAGCGCAGAATACCCAATAGAACAGGTGGTGGACAAAGCATTTTAGATGCAGCTTATAGTCCCATTGCCATTAACGAAGATTTTTTCCTAGCACAAAATGCCGAGGGAAAAGGCAGCCGAATTGATACTTTGCCGGGCGGTGAAAATCTTGGTCAGATTGACGATTTAAAATATTTCAACAACAAAATGATACGCGGCTTGGGTATTCCCAGTAGCTATTTGCCAACAGGCCCCGAGGATGGCACCACTGTATTCAGTGATGGCAAAATTGGCACAGCATTTGTACAGGAATATCGCTTTACCAAGTATTGCCAGCGATTGCAAAACCTAGTCGCCCCTGTTTTAGACAGAGAGTTCAAACTGTTTTTAAAACATCGTGGTATAGAAATATCCAGTAACTTGTTTGATTTGCAGTTTTGGGAACCTCAAAGCTTTAGTGATTATCGCCGCATGCAAAAAGAAAGCGAGCAAATCAACTTGTTTACCAGCATCATGGGAAGCGAAGCCAATCGTTATATCAGCAAAAGATACGCCTTGATGCGTTATCTGGGCTGGACTGAAGAAGATGTTATTGAAAATGAACGCAGATTCCAGGAAGAAAACGCTGATCGAGTAAAAGAAAAAACCGGACAAGCACCAAGTGATGAAACAAACATGGATTTGGCAAGTGTGGGTATTAGAGATACCTCGGGTCTAGAGGAACCTGCATTGCCGGGTGGTGAAGAGCTAGCACCTCCCGAAGCCGCCCCGCCTGCAGGTGAACCTGCCGCCGCCCCAGCCCCAACAGAAGCACCAGGAGTATAACCATGCAAGCACAGGAAATTGGTTACACAGACATCAATCAAGATCAATACAGTCAGAGACAGCTTGATGACAGCAGAAAACCCAAAATTACATTGGCACATTTAAATCGCTTGAAGAAAATGCGTGCTGCAAGAGATTTGGAAACCCTAATGAAACAGGATCTCCTGCAACTGATGTATGGCGCTCCCGAAGAGCAACAGGGAGGCCTGGGTATCTAACATGGTTTACAATATCTATATTGCTGGCACTGGTAATGTCAGTCTGCCCGACAGCAAGCTTAATACTACTTTTACCAGTTTGGCGTTGCCAGGAAGAAATACCAGTAACTACGGGCTAAGTTTAAATCAAAATCTTGTTAATCTCCTGCAAAACTTTGCCAGTATCAATGCACCAGCTCATGCTGTTCAAGGACAGCTTTGGTATGAAACCAGCACACAAGAGCTCAAGATTTATTCTGGCAGCAGCTGGAGTTCCATTACACCCAGCAGTGACAGCAATGCTGGCAGCCACAGCGTTGCTATTCCTGTAGGTGCTACGAACTATTATATTACTGTGTTGTTAAGCAATGCTCAAGTGGTAGCAGCTTTTAGTGAGATTGTT
>JACCDP011294152.1_pt1 | contig 50050 bp, 45 predicted proteins | sample 7445841 | NCBI WGS metagenome assembly JACCDP01 (sample SAMN15323441, study PRJNA562643) | freshwater metagenome | isolation source: river surface water | place: USA:Blue River Watershed | collected 2017-08-17
CCCCCGCCCCTGTGAGCTTTGCGCAAGCCTCGCTCTTCTGGCTCAAGCTGGGCTTTGTGAGTTTTGGAGGACCTGCAGGCCAGATCGCCATCATGCACACCGAGCTCGTCGAGCGACGCCGTTGGATATCCGAACAACGCTTTTTGCATGCGCTCAACTATTGCATGGTGCTGCCTGGGCCTGAGGCGCAACAACTGGCCACCTACATCGGCTGGTTGATGCACAAAACCCGAGGTGCTCTGGTGGCTGGCGGCTTGTTTGTATTGCCATCGCTGTTCATGCTGATCGCTCTGTCATGGCTCTACATCGCGTGGGGTGACATGCCGGTGGTCGCGGGCATTTTTTATGGCATCAAACCGGCGGTAACGGCCATCGTCCTGCAGGCTGCGCATCGCATCGGTTCGCGTGCCCTCAAGAACAACGGGTTGTGGGCCGTGGCCGCAGCCTCGTTTGTGGCCATCTTTGCGGCGGACGTCCCCTTTCCTGTCATCGTGATCAGCGCGGCTGTCACGGGTTATCTGTGGGGACACTGGCGCCCGAAGGATTTCCAGACAGGTGCAGAACACCGTGCCAGCCAGCAACGCCATGGTCCGGCCTTGATTGATGATGACACCCCCACCCCTGCACACGCCCGTTTCTCCTGGCTGGGTCTGAGCAAGGTACTGGGGGTAGGGGCGCTGTTGTGGGCGCTCCCCATGGCATGGCTGATCACCATGCTGGGATGGGACCACACGCTCACGCAGATGGGGTGGTTTTTCACCAAAGCCGCTTTGCTGACCTTTGGGGGTGCCTACGCGGTGTTGCCCTATGTTTATCAAGGGGCTGTTGGTTACTACGGTTGGCTCACGCCCACGCAAATGATGGACGGCCTGGCGCTTGGCGAGACCACGCCAGGGCCGCTCATCATGGTGGTGGCCTTTGTGGGATTTCTGGGCGGCTATGTCCAGGCCCTGTTCGGCCCCGAGAGTCTGTTTCTGGCGGGCGCTGTCGCTGCGACGCTGGTGACCTGGTTCACCTTTCTGCCATCCTTTGTGTTCATTCTGGCGGGCGGGCCGTTGGTGGAATCGACGCACCAGGTCTTGCGACTGACGGCGCCGCTCACCGCCATCACGGCGGCAGTGGTGGGTGTGATCGTCAACCTGGCCTTGTTGTTGGGCTACCACGTGCTGTGGCCGCAGGGCTTTTCGGGTCGCGTGGACTGGGCCTGCGTGGCGATCGCGTTGACCGCAGCGGTGGCGTTGTTCCGCTACCAACGCCCTGTGATGCAAGTCATCGCGGGGAGCGGCCTGGCTGGATGGGTGATCACGCTGGCGCGGGGCTGAATGGGCTCGACCCTTGTGTCAGGCAGGGTCGATTTTGATCGCCGTGAGTTCAATTGACGCTGTGAAGCAGTCCACGCTTCTCGATGAACTCAACCACCGTGGACAAGCCTTCCAGTGTTTTCAGGTTGGTCATCACCCAGGGGCGGGCTTGTAGGTTGGGGCGCATGCGCTCGGTGTCTTGCTTCATCACCTCCAGGTTGGCGCCGACATGCGGGGCCAGGTCGGTCTTGTTGATGATGAACAAATCGCTTTTGGTGATGCCTGGGCCGCCCTTGCGGGGAATTTTTTCGCCGGCCGCTACATCGATGACGTAAATGGTCAGGTCAGACAGCTCGGGGCTGAAGGTGGCGGCCAGATTGTCACCGCCGCTTTCGATGAACACAATGTCCGCTTCGGGGAAGCGCTCGAGCATGCGATCGATAGCTTCCAGGTTGATGGAGGCATCCTCGCGAATGGCGGTGTGTGGGCAGCCGCCGGTTTCAACCCCCATGATGCGTTCAGGCGGCAGGGCACCGCTGACGGTCAGCAGGCGCTGATCCTCCTTGGTGTAAATGTCGTTGGTGATGGCAACCAAATCCCAGCGTGTGCGCATGTGCTTGCACAGCATTTCCAGCAAGGTGGTTTTGCCCGAGCCGACAGGCCCTCCGATCCCGACGCGCAAGGGGGGCAGTTGTTTGGTGCGATGGGCGATGTGGTGCAAAGCGGTCATGATCTGAATAAACGCGAGTACTGGGTTTCGTGACGGGCTGACAAGATGGCCAGCATAGGAGAAAAGGCTTGCCGTGTCTCGTCGCTTTGATGCAAGGCGATCTGGACAGCCTCGGGGATATGCCGCGCCAGTTGGGCCAGCATGCGCTGACCGCTGCTTTGACCTAAGGGCACGGCCTTGAGCGCGGCTTGCGTCATGTTTTCGGCCCAACCGAACGCATAGGCCTGCAACGCCTGCGGCGGGCTGGCGTGGGTGCCCGACAAGGCCAATGCGTAGGCCAGTGGGTAAGTGGGGGGGAGCTGCGCCAGACACTGCAATTGTTCGGGGGTCACCCAGTCCAGGTTGCGCAACCAGTCCAACAGGGATCGGCCCATTTGCTGGGTTTGCAACCGCATCTCGCTGCTCTCGCGCGTGGAGAGTACCCAGGTGTTGAGATCTTGCAGGCGCGGCATGTCGAAACGCTTCCAGGCTGAGAGGGCCTGTGCCAGTGCGGCCATGTCGCCTCGAGCCTGGGTCAGCAGCAACTGGTCCACCAGCCATTGGGTGCAGGTGGGTTCATCGTGGACCTGCCCGTGATCAATGGCGGCCTCCAGTCCTTCCGAGTAAGAAAAGCCACCGACGGGCAAGGCCGGTGAAGCCAGCCACATGAGCTGCAACTGCGGGTCCATGTCAGTGGGGGTGGCCACAGTCTGCGCCATCATGGTCATGCGAGTGGGGGTGATCATGGGCATGCCCCTGGGTATGCGCATGATCGTGCGAGGGCCCGTGCGAATGTCCATGCGCATGACCCATCATGGCGTTGTCGCCGTACGCACCGCCTTCGGGTTCAAACGGCGCCTGCATGTCGGTGACGATCATGTGCATGGCGTTCATCAGCTCGGCCAGCACATGATCGGGTTCGATCTTCAGATGGTCGGGCTGTAGCTCAATGGGCACATGACGGTTGCCCAGGTGATAGGCGGCTCGCATCAAATCGAAAGGGCTGCCATGCTCAGGACAGGCTGCGATATGCAGAACGGCCTGGTTGGCAGCCTGTACCTGGATGAGCGAGCCATCTTCGGCCACCAGCACGTCACCCCCACGCACCACCGTGCCGCGCGGCAAAAAAACGCCCAGCGAGCGCCCCTGGCTGTCCGTGGCGTCAAATCGGCTTTTTTGGCGCGTGTCCCAGTCCAGCGTGACGGTGGCGGCACGCTGAACCAGCACACGAGCCAGTCCCTTGCCTTGCGGCATTCGCTTCGAGCAAATCAGCATCAGAATAAAAAGTAACGTTGGGTCATCGGGAGGCTCGCGGCAGGCTCGCAGGTGAGCAACATGCCGTCGGCCCGCACCACATAGGTCTGAGCATCCACCTCCATGTGCGGTGCGTAGTCATTGTGGACCATGTCGCGTTTGCCCACCGAGCGGATGTTTTTCACGGCGGACACGGGCTTGCTCAGCCCGTATCGCTCTTGAATGCCGGCCTGCAGGCCGGCTTGCGACACGAAGGTCAGGGAGCAGCGGCTCAGCGCGTTGCCCAAGCTGCCGAACATGGGGCGGTAGTGCACCGGTTGTGGCGTGGGAATGGAGGCGTTGGGGTCGCCCATGGCCGCCAGAGCAATCATGCCTCCCTTCAGAATCCAGGAGGGCTTGACGCCAAAAAACGCCGGACGCCAGATGACAAGATCGGCCCACTTGCCCACTTCGACGCTGCCCACCTCATGGCTGATGCCGTGTGCGATGGCCGGGTTGATGGTGTACTTGGCGATGTAGCGCTTGATGCGGGCGTTGTCATGTCGATCGGTGTCGCCGGGCAACTTGCCGCGTTGCAACTTCATCTTGTGCGCCGTCTGCCAGGTGCGAATGATCACCTCGCCGACGCGGCCCATGGCCTGGCTGTCGCTGCTCATCATGCTGATGGCACCCAGATCATGCAGGATGTCCTCGGCCGCAATGGTTTCCTTGCGAATGCGGCTCTCGGCAAACGCCAAGTCCTCGGCGATGGCGGGGTCGAGGTGGTGGCACACCATCAGCATGTCCACATGCTCATCCAGCGTGTTGACGGTGTAGGGGCGCGTCGGGTTGGTCGAGGAGGGCAGCACATTGGCCTCGCCCACCACCTTGAGAATGTCGGGGGCGTGTCCGCCGCCGGCCCCTTCGGTGTGGAAGGTGTGGATGGTGCGCCCCTTGAAGGCGGCAATCGTGTCTTCCACAAATCCTGACTCATTCAGCGTGTCGGTGTGAATCGCCACCTGGGTATCGGTTTCTTCGGCTACCGACAGGCAGTTGTCGATGGCAGCGGGGGTGGTACCCCAGTCTTCATGCAATTTGAGGCCGATGGCGCCGGCGCCAATTTGTTCGCGCAAGCCATCGGGCAAGGAGGCATTGCCTTTACCCAGAAAGCCCAAGTTCATGGCAAATCCATCGGCCGATTGCAGCATGCGCTCCAGGTGCCAGGGGCCAGGGGTGCAGGTGGTGGCGAATGTGCCCGTGGCCGGCCCGGTACCGCCGCCCAACATGGTGGTCACGCCCGAACTCAAGGCTTCATCAATTTGCTGCGGCGCAATGAAATGGATGTGCGTGTCAATACCGCCCGCCGTGACGATCATGCCTTCGCAACTGATGATTTCAGTGCCGGGGCCGATGATGATGTCCACGCCGGGTTGTGTGTCCGGATTGCCGGCTTTGCCAATCGCCACAATGCGATGACTTTTCAGGCCGATGTCTGCTTTCACCACCCCCCAGTGATCGATGATCAGGGCATTGGTGAGCACGGTGTCCACCGCGCCTTGCGCACGCGTGCGCTGTGACTGCGACATGCCATCGCGGATGGTCTTGCCGCCGCCAAATTTCACTTCCTCGCCGTAACTGCCGGCCCGCAGGGTGAAGTCTTGTTCGACTTCCACCACCAGATCGGTGTCCGCCAGGCGCACCCGGTCACCCACGGTGGGGCCATACATTTCCGCATAAGCGCGCTTATCGATGGAGGCCATGTCACAGTGCTCCCTGAGTCAGGCCACGAAAGCCCCAGACGATTCTGTCGCCCGCGTAGTCCACCAGTTCCACCGTGCGCTGCTGGCCCGGTTCGAAGCGGACAGCGGTGCCGGCCGCGATGTTCAGACGCATGCCCCGCGCAGCGGTTCGGTCGAACACCAGTGCGCTGTTGGTTTCTGAAAAATGGTAATGCGAGCCCACCTGGATCGGGCGGTCGCCTGCGTTGACCACCACCAGGGTGATGCTGCGCCGGCCGGTGTTGAGGGGATGCTGACCTGCGTCAATGAGCAATTCGCCGGGAATCATGGGTGTCTCACTTGCGGTTGCCGAAGTACCAGGCTGCCACACCCACCACGACGGCGGCGGCGAATCCCAGGGCGTCCCAAGCGTGCCAATGAGAACCCGCGAGGCCGTGGCCGTCGTGAGACCACGCCTCAAGATGGGGCGTTGCACCAAGAAGGGGAATCATGCGATATAGGATTTTCATGGCAATGTGGCTCAAACAATGGGTTGATGAACGGTGACCAGTTTGGTTCCGTCGGGGAAGGTCGCCTCGACCTGGATGTCAGGGATCATCTCGGGCACACCCTCCATGACATCGTCGCGGGTCAGCACGCCCCGTCCGTCACTCATGAGTTGCGCCACGGTCTTGCCATCACGGGCGCCTTCCATGACGGCGGCGCTGATGAGTGCAATGGCCTCTGGGTAGTTGAGCTTCAAGCCGCGGTCACGTCGGCGTTCAGCCAGCAACGCCGCGGTGAAGATCAGCAACTTGTCTTTTTCACGAGGGGTGAGTTCCATGTTGGTGTGTCACGTTAAGAGGTTGTGCAAGCTGAGAGGGACCGTGCAAATAGCATGCCCTCAATATATAGGAAGGGTCGTCCAGCCGGGAGGCCGAATGCATGAATATTGTGCATGAAACCCCGATTCGGTTGGCACGGGCTTTGCAAAGTGTGAAGCGGGTGGTTCTGACGCCCGGATCTCAATTTTTCAACTGGAGTGACTACATGATCAACCGTCGTGGCAATCTTAAAGCCCTCGCCCTGGCTGCCGCCGTCAGCGCTGGCTCGCTGATCTTTACCCCGCAAGCTCAAGCGGCGGATACCATCAAGGTGGGCGTGTTGCACAGCCTGTCAGGCACCATGGCCATTTCTGAAACTGTCCTCAAGGACACGGTGCTGATGGCCATTGATGAAATCAATGCCAAGGGCGGTGTGCTGGGCAAGAAGCTTGAGCCTGTGGTGGTCGACCCCGCTTCCAACTGGCCCCTGTTTGCTGAGAAGACCAAACAGTTGCTGACGCAAGACAAGGTATCGGTCATTTTCGGTTGCTGGACCTCGGTGTCTCGCAAATCGGTACTGCCCGTGGTGGAAGAACTCAATGGTTTGTTGTTCTACCCGGTTCAGTACGAGGGGGAAGAATTGTCCAAGAACGTGTTCTACACCGGTGCCGCGCCCAACCAGCAGGCGATTCCTGCTGTGGATTATTTGATGAGCAAGGACGGTGGCGGCGCCAAGCGCTGGGTGTTGCTGGGGACCGACTATGTCTATCCCCGCACCACCAACAAGATTTTGCGTGCCTACCTCAAGAGTAAGGGTGTGAAGGACAGCGACATCGACGAGAAGTACACCCCGTTCGGCCATTCCGATTACCAGACCATCGTGGCTGATATCAAGAAATTCTCCGCCGGCGGCAAAACCGCTGTGGTGTCCACCATCAACGGTGACTCCAACGTCCCGTTCTACAAAGAGTTGGGCAATGCAGGCTTGAAGGCCAAGGACGTTCCCGTGGTGGCCTTCTCCGTGGGTGAAGAGGAACTGCGTGGTGTAGACACCAAGCCGTTGGTGGGACACCTGGCGGCGTGGAACTACTTCATGAGCATCAAGAACCCAGCCAACGACGAATTCGTCAAGAAGTGGGGCGCCTATGCCAAGGCCAAGAACATCGCGGGTCACAAGGACAAGCCGTTGACCAATGACCCGATGGAAGCTACCTACATCGGCATCAATATGTGGAAGCAAGCGGTTGAGAAAGCCAAATCCACCGACGTGGACAAGGTGATTGCGGCCATGGCCGGTCAAACCTTCAAGGCGCCAAGTGGCATCACCTCCAAGATGGACGAAAAGAACCACCACCTGCACAAGTCGGTGTTCATCGGTGAAATCAAGGCCGACGGCCAGTTCAATGTGGTGTGGAAGACCTCGGGTCCTGTGAAGGCCAGGCCCTGGAGCCCGTTCATTGCAGGTAACGAGAGCAAGCCTGACGAGCCGGTCAAGAAGTAATCGGTCCGCTCGGTCCTTCAGGAAGGGGGAGGGCGTGAGTCCTTCCCCTTTGATCTTTTCAGGGACAAATTCCCTGGTACCACATGAACATGATGAAACATTGGATACGTGCGTGGGTCCTGTTCGCGGGCTGTAGCGGGCTGCTTTCGGCCCATGCACTGACCCCTCAACTGGCCATGGAGATGGCCGTGGGCGAGAGTGACAGCCGGATCCAGGCAATCGGCAAAGCCTTGGAGGCGCCAGATGCCAACACTGCAGCGTTGCTGCAAGCCATGGCCGACGAGACCGCCAAAGTATTTGCCGATGCGGTCTGGGTGGTCGACCAGGGTCAGGCACGTAACGCCACTACGGGCGAAACCCGAGCGCTGCCCGATGACGCGCAAGACATCATGCTCAACAACCGCATGCGATCGGAAATCGATGCGGCATTGGCGGCACTCAAACTCTTCAGCCCTGATGCCCAGCAGCGCATCGTGGCGGCACAGGCCATGTTGAAAGAACCCGATGCCGCCCGCAAGCCGATGCTGGAAAAAGCGTTGGCGAGTGAATCCCAGGCCGAGGTTCAGGCTTGGTTGAAATCTGCCCTGGCAGCGGTGAATCTGTCTGACGCGGTGGCAGCAACGCGAATGGCGGCGGTGAAGGTGTTGGCGCAAAGTGCCCGACCCGATGTGCTGTTGTTGCTCAACCAGCAACTCACAGCCGAGCAGGATCCCGCGGTGCAATCCGTCCTCAAGGCTGCCATTCGGCAAGTGCAGGATGGCTTGAAGTGGGGGGAACGCCTGGGTGTTTTGTTCACCGGCGTGAGCCTCGGCTCGATTCTCATGCTGGTGGCTCTGGGTCTGGCGATCACGTATGGGTTGATGGGTGTGATCAACATGGCGCACGGCGAGTTGATGATGATTGGCGCCTATGCGACCTACCTGGTGCAGGTGTTATTTCGGCAGTATCTTCCATCGGGCTTTGATTACTACCTCATCGCGGCGATACCTGTTTCGTTTCTGGTTTCTGCGATGGTGGGGGCTGCGCTGGAGCGCAGTGTGCTCAAGTATTTGTATGGTCGTCCCCTGGAGACGCTGCTGGCCACCTGGGGTATCAGCCTCATGTTGATGCAAGCGGTTCGGTCTCTCTTCGGTGCGCAGAATGTGGGCGTGGAAAACCCCAGCTGGATGAGCGGTTCATGGGTTGTGATGTCGAACCTGCAGCTGCCCTGGAATCGCATCATCATCGTGGCATTTTCGCTGGCAGTGCTGGCTGCTGTGGCGTTGATGATTGGCCGCACCCGGCTCGGTTTGTTTGTTCGGGGGGTCACGCAAAATCGCCCCATGGCGTCCTGCATGGGGGTCAACACAGCGCGAATAGACACTTACGCTTTTGCTTTGGGTTCTGGCATTGCCGGGTTGGCCGGGTGTGCGTTGAGCCAGATCGGCAACGTGGGACCCGACCTGGGTCAAAGCTACATCGTCGACTCCTTCATGGTGGTGGTGCTGGGCGGTGTGGGGCAGTTGGCGGGTACCGTCTATGCCGCGCTGGGGCTGGGCCTGCTCAACAAAGTGCTCGAGGGCTGGGCCGGGGCCGTCCTGGCCAAGATTGCAGTGCTGGTGTTCATCATTGTCTTCATCCAGAAGCGCCCACAGGGTATCTTCGCGATGAAGGGTCGCAGCGCGGAGGCCTGATATGAGCGAGCATCACGTGAACTGGTTGCCTCGGCGTACCTTGCTGAGTGGTCGTGCCTGGACGGCATGGCTGGTGTGCTTGCTGTGCGTGTGCTTGCTGGCCCCCGTGCTCAACCTGTGGGTGCCCGCGGGCAGTCCCTTGCACATGAGCGATTACGCGGTGGCCCTGATGGGCAAGATCATGTGCTATGCCATCTGTGCGCTGGCGCTGGACCTGATTTGGGGCTACACCGGCATTCTCTCGCTGGGGCATGGATTGTTTTTTGCCCTGGGTGGTTACATGATGGGGATGTACCTCATGCGCCAGATTGGTCGCGACGGCCAATACCAGAGTGATCTGCCTGATTTCATGGTGTTCCTGGATTGGAAGCAACTGCCCTGGCATTGGACGTTCTCGGACAGTTTTGTCGCCACGCTGTTGCTGGTGGTGCTGGTCCCGGGTCTGCTGGCGGGTGTGTTTGGCTACTTTGCCTTTCGCTCGCGGATCAAGGGCGTGTACTTCTCCATCATCACGCAGGCCATGACCTTTGCCGCCATGCTCTTGTTCTTCCGCAACGAGACTGGCTTCGGGGGTAACAACGGCTTCACCGACTTCAAGCGAATTTTGGGCTTGCCCATCGCGACCCCGGGTATGCGCATGGTGCTCTTTGTGTTGACGGGTGTCACATTGCTTGGCTTTTTCCTGCTGGCGCGCGGGTTGGTCAACAGCAAATACGGACGCGTGCTGCAAGCCATTCGCGATGCCGAGAGTCGCGTGATGTTCTCGGGCTATTCGCCCTTGCCCTACAAGCTCAGCATCTGGGTGATTTCGGCGGTCATGTGCGCGGTCGCGGGCGCCTTGTATGTGCCACAAGTGGGCATCATCAACCCCGGCGAGATGAGTCCGGCCAACTCGATTGAAATGGCGGTGTGGGCAGCCGTGGGGGGTCGTGCCACACTGGTGGGACCGATTGTGGGAGCCTTCCTGGTCAATGGCGCCAAGAGTTGGTTGACCGTGGTAGCGCCAGAGTTCTGGCTGTACTGTCTGGGAGCTTTGTTCATTGCGGTGACCTTGTTCTTGCCGCAGGGGGTGGTCGGATTGCTGAAATCTCGCCAACGCAAGGGAGATCCCTCATGACGCCCGACCTGATGAACCAAGGGGCTGAGCGTGTCGAACGCTTTGCTGCTGAATCCGCCCGACGTGCGTCCCAAGCAGCGGGGGGCACCGCGAGCTATGGTCGAGTGTTGCAAGACCGCCATGCAGTGGATGTGTCCCATGGCCGCATCCTGTATTTGGAAGATGTGTGTGTCAGTTTTGATGGCTTCAAAGCCATCAACCATTTATCTCTCGACATTGCACCTGGCGAGTTGCGATGCATCATCGGGCCCAACGGTGCGGGCAAGACCACGATGATGGACATCATCACGGGCAAAACGCGTCCGGATTCTGGCACGGTGTTCTTTGGCTCTACCATCGATTTGCTGCGACACAATGAACCCGAGATCGCCCAACTGGGCATCGGGCGGAAATTTCAAAAGCCCACCGTGTTCGAGCATCTGAGTGTGGTGGATAACCTGGAGCTGGCTCTTAAGACCAACAAGGGTGTGAAGGCATCCCTGCGTTTTAAGCTCAATGGGCAGCAACGCGATCGGTTGCACGAGGTGTTGACCACAATTCACTTGTTGCCGGATGCTTTGCGCACGGCCGGCAACCTCAGCCATGGTCAGAAGCAGTGGCTGGAAATCGGTATGTTGCTGATGCAAGACCCGAAGTTGCTGTTGCTTGACGAACCCGTGGCGGGCATGACCGATCACGAAACCGAGCGCACCGCCGAACTGTTTCTGAGCCTCAAGGGGAAGCACTCTCTCATGGTGGTGGAGCACGACATGAGCTTTGTTCGCACCATCTCGGATATTGTGACCGTGCTGTGCGATGGTTCGGTGCTGGCACAGGGAACGCTGGATCAGGTGCAGGCCGATGAGCGGGTCATTGAAGTCTACTTAGGGCGCTGATATGTTGAGTGTCAACCAGGTTCACCAATATTACGGAGGCTCACATATCCTGCGGGATGTGTCGGTATCCACCCGGGTCGGCGAGGTGACCGTGTTGCTAGGCCGCAATGGCGTGGGGAAAACCACGCTGCTCAAAAGCATCATGGGACTGGTTCCCATTCGCAGTGGTGGGATCCAGATGGGGCAACAGGATATCTCTAAAGCCAAGCCCTACGAGCGAGCCGCCTTGGGCATTGGGTATGTGCCTCAGGGAAGGGACATATTCGCCCGCCTGACGGTGGAGGACAACCTGCGCATGGGCTTGGCCACCTGTCCCGCCGGCACTCCGATTCCCCAGGAGTTGTTTGAGTTGTTTCCGGTGTTGCAGCAGATGCTGCACCGCCGGGGAGGCGATCTCTCAGGGGGTCAGCAGCAGCAACTGGCCATAGCACGGGCACTGGCCTTCAGGCCCAAGGTGCTGGTGCTGGATGAGCCCACCGAGGGCATTCAGCCGAGCATCATCAAGGACATCGGCCGCGTGATTCGGCGCTTGGCCGATGTGGGTATGCAAGGTCAGCGTATGGCTGTCTTGTTGTGTGAGCAGTACTATGACTTTGCGCAGGAACTGGCTGACCAGTATGTGGTGATGGAACGAGGCGAGGTGATTGCACAAGGGCCAGCGAGCGAAATGACAGATAAGAATATTCGACAGCTGGTGTCGATCTGACACAGGCCTGTGGGCCCTCTACAGGTTCCACAAGCGGGGCGGTTGACCTGCCAGTCCCCACAGGGTGTGTCGCCAGGCAGCCCAGACGGGGCGCAACACATGCATGGCCGGCTCCACCATGGGGGCGAGCAGGCGAAACACGATCACCTGAGGGCCCGCAAGGGTCACGCCGGCCTGCAGCTTCAGTGGGCTTGTTTCTATGCATGCACGGGCGGCCTCCAGTGCCGCCTCGGCACGCGGGCCAGCCAGGGCAGAGCCTGAGGCAAACACAAAGGTGGCGAGGCAGCGTTGTCCGGCCAGTCCCAGAGGACTGTTCAGCAAGCGGTGGTCCCTGGCATCCATCAGCCCCCGGTCCAGCCAGACACCCGGAATTTCCATGTGTTGGAGAAATCGGCCGGTGTTGAAAGGTGCGTTGGCATGTTCCAGTCCTAAGGCGGTGACGTCCCAGGCCATCAATTCGGCCGTGGGGGCCAGTTCGAATGACAGGTGATTGAGGGCATCGCAACCGGGGTAGGCCAAGGATTCCAACGGAAGCCACTCTAGCCGTGCGCCTTCTTCCAACCGTGCATGGACAGTGTTGGTCGCTGTGTCTTGCTCGGTCCGGTAATAACGGGTGGCCCCGGGTGTGGTGATCAAGCCGTGGGCCTGGGCGCCCACCGTGATTTGAATATCCATCACATCACCGCCCACAAATCCCCCGGGAGGGTGCACCAGCACGTTGTGGCAGATCGCATCGCCCTCTGGATACAGGCTTTGCAAAATGCGCAATGGGCCTTCATGCTGGAAGCGGGCCACGCTGCGATCGCGTTCGTGCGTGTACTGCAGTGAGAGATGTGCGTGCCAGGTCATGGGAGTGCGGGTGTCCGCTCATGATAGAGCAGTTAGGGCTTTGCAGACTGCTGTACCCAACCCATGGCACAGGTAAAACCGCAGGAGTTCCGTCACTGATCCGTAGTCGAGGCGAAAAGAGACGGACTGCAGCACAGTCCGCCATCACAGGATGGTCAATGACAGGGTGGCCAATGGCAGGAGGGTCAATGGCGTGCCGCGTCAGTCTGGTTGTCGGTGGTGAGTGGCGACCACATCTCACAGATCGTGTAGGGACGTACCACCGGATACTGACTCATGGTCTTGAACTTGCGCAGCAGTGGCGCCGTCATGTAGTGTTCGTAGCCGCACCGAAACCCCGTGGTCGAAGTTTCAGAGCGCATGCGGTAACAGCAATTCTCACAGCAGCGTTGTGCGGGGGGAATGGTGTTCATGAGTTCCTCGACGTCAGCTAAGGCTTTGTTGAGTGGTTAGGAGGGCGGTTGATCCCAATACAAAGGGTTGGGCAATTCGTTGAACACCTTGCGCAACTGCTGCCCCCAGCGCTCCCGAATGGACAGAAAGTAGGGATCGTGTTGATCGATGAGTTTGTGCTGCGTGACCGTCAAGCTGTCGGTTTCGTAGCACATCAAATCCAGTGGCAATCCGACTGACAAATTGGATTTGATGGTCGAATCCATGGAAATCAGACAACATTTCGCCACCTCATCCAGGCTCAAATCGCCCTCAATCACCCGATCCAGGATGGGTTTGCCATACTTGGATTCGCCAATCTGGAAGTAGGGCGTTTCTTCCGTGGCTTCGATGAAATTGCCGGCCGAGTAGACATTGAACAAACGTGGCTCCTCGCCTTTGATCTGCCCACCGAGAATCATGTTCACATTGAACTCAATGCCAAAATCCTTCAGGCTGTCGGCGTCACGGGCATGCACCTTTCTCACTGTGTCACCCACCAGTTTGGCGGCGGAAAACATATTGGGGACATTGGCCAGGCTTTTTTCATCCGGGTTGTGCATCATCACGCGCAGGTTGCTGGCAATCGACTGGCTGATGGCCAGGTTGCCGGCAGTCAGCAGCACAATCACGCGGTCGCCGGGTATTTCAAAGCGATGCAATTTGCGAAACGTGCTGATTTGATCCAGGCCCGCATTGGTTCTGGAATCTGCCAGAAATACCAGCCCAGCGCGGTTTCGAACCCCGACGCAATAGGTCATGAAAAAAGTCTCCTAGTGGGTTGACGTGATGCTGATCAGCCTGTCAGGCCGGAACCAGAAACTCCCGGCTGATCTCAGCACCGATCTGGTTGATCTGCTCCAAGAACTGGACCAGAAATGCATGCAGGCCTGGTTTCAAAATTTCATCGATGGTCGTGAATTTCAAGTCTGCGCGAAGTTTTCCCGCCAGCCGGCAACTCAGGCAACTCGAGGATTCACACACCGCGTCCAGGTTGTTCACCACCTCGTTCATGCACGATAACAAGGAGCGTGGAATGTCGGGCCTCAAAACCAGCAATTCTGCCACCCGGTCGGGTTGTATGACATTGCGGTACACCCGTCGGTAAATTTCAAAACCCGAGACGCTGCGCAAAATGGCACTCCAATGGTAGAAATCGTATTCCTGGTCCTGGTCACTGGCCAGACCATAGAAGTCGCTGTCAACCGCGTTGAATTTGACGTCCAGCAATCGAGCCGTGTTGTCACCTCGCTCCAGGAAAGTGCCCAGTCGCATGAAGTACAAGGCTTCGTCGACCAGCATGGTGCCCACCGTCACACCTCGTGACAGGTGAGATCTGAATTTGACCCATTCAAAAAACTGGCCAGGGTCACGTTCCAGCATGTCGGTGGCGAGCAGGCGATTGAGTTCCAGCCAGGTCTGGTTCTGTGTCTCCCACACTTCGGTGGTCAAGGTACCCCGCACAGCCCGGGCGTTTTCTCGGGCAGCTCTCAAGCATGAAATGATCGACGATGGGTTTTGTTCTTCCCGGACCATGAACTGCAGCACCCGCTGCGGTGTGACCTCGCCATACAAGCCTTGATACGCCGGCAACAACTCGCTGATTTTCAGCAGACCTTGCCAGCCCAGTTCGGCCACGGCGGTGGACTGCGGTAGCAAAGAAGTCTGGTAGTTGACATCCAGCATGCGAGCGGTGTTTTCGGCACGCTCGGTATACCGAGACATCCAAAATACATGATCGGCAGTTCGGCTGAGCATGATCAATTCTCCAGAATCCAGGTGTCCTTGGTGCCCCCGCCTTGCGACGAGTTGACCACCAGGGATCCTTCTTTGAGGGCGACCCGTGTCAGCCCACCCGGAACCATCTGGACTGTTTTTCCGCTCAGGACAAACGGGCGCAAGTCGATGTGACGTGGCGCGATGCCGGATTCCACGTAGGTGGGGCAGGTGGACAGGCTCAGTGTGGGTTGTGCAATGTAACGCTCAGGATGGGCCGTCAGCAGTTGGCGAAAATTCTCGATCTCGGGCTGACTGGCCATGGGACCCACCAGCATGCCGTAGCCCCCGGCGCCATGCACCTCCTTGACCACGAGTTCCGACAGGTGTGCCAGCGTGTATTGCAGGTCTTCAGCCACACGACACATGAAGGTTGGGACGTTGTTCAAAATGGGCTTTTCTCCCAGGTAGAACTCGATCATCTTGGGGACATAGGGATAAATGGACTTGTCGTCGGCGATGCCAGTTCCGACCGCATTGCAGATGTTGACGCGGCCGGCTTTGTAGGCCTTCATCAAGCCGGCACAACCCAAGGTGGAATCAGCGCGGAAGGTGCTCGGATCCAGAAAATCGTCATCCACTCGGCGGTAAATCACATCGACCTTGCGTGGGCCGCGCGTGGTTCGCATGAACACCTGGTCCTGGTCGACAAAAAGGTCCTTGCCTTCCACCAGTTCCACGCCCATTTGCTGGGCCAGGAAGGCATGCTCGAAGTAAGCGCTGTTGTACATGCCCGGGGTCAGCACCACCACCGTGGGGTTGTCGGTGGTGGACGGGGCGCTGGCACGCAGCGATTCGAGCAACATGTCGGGGTAGTGTGCAATCGGGGCCACGCGGTTGAGGCGAAACAGATCCGGGAAGAGACGCATCATCATCTTGCGGTCTTCCAGCATGTAGCTCACCCCACTGGGCACCCGCAAGTTGTCCTCCAGGACATAGTACTGACCGTTGCCTTGGCCGTCGGGCGCGCGGACGATGTCAACGCCGCTGATCATGGAGTACACCTGGTTGGGCACATCAACACCCATCATCTCAGGTCGAAATTGCGAGTTCTGCAGGATTTGCTCACTGGGCACGATGCCCGCCTTCAGAATGGCCTGCTCGTGGTAGATGTCATGCAAAAAACGGTTCAAGGCGTTGACACGCTGCACCAGTCCTTTTTGCAACTCTCGCCATTCGTGTGCGGGGATGATGCGGGGAATCAGATCAAACGGAATCAGTCGTTCCGTGCCCGCGCCATCTTCGTCTTTGTCACCATAGACTGCAAACGTGATGCCCACCCGTCGAAAGATCACCTCGGCTTCATCACGTCGAGCTCGCATGGCGGTCTCATCCTGTCGGGACAACCAGGCTCCGTAGTCACGGTAATGCGTTCGCAAGGCCTCCGTGCCCCGTTCATACATCTCGTCGTATTTCAACATCGGCTTCTCCTGCTGGTTGACTTAGCAAGAGCGGTGCCATTGAACCCCCTGGATTGGGCGGATTTGCGCACCATTTTGGGGAGCGTTGTGCACGACTCTGATGCCCTTTCATGCCTGGTGCAGGGCAGAGCTTGGTATTCGTGCATATTGCACGGAAAAAGGACTGGCTTGTCTCTTGCTAAATGGGGGCATGCCCATCCACGCAGCACTTCACCACGTCACGCAGTATCGTTACGACCGGCCTGTGCAGTTGGGACCGCAAGTCATTCGTCTGCGGCCAGCCCCCCACACGAGGGGGCAGGTGATTTCCTACAGCTTGCGGGTGGAGCCGGCTCACTTCATCAACTGGCAGCAAGACCCCTTTTCCAATTACCAGGCGCGTCTGGTATTCCCGGCTCAAACCCGTGAATTCAAGGTCACGGTGGACCTGGTGGTGGAAATGGCGGTGTACAACCCGTTCGACTTCTTCCTGGAGCCAGGGGCCGAGCACTATCCGTTCACCATGTCGGCTCAGCTGCGTGAGGAGCTGGCTCCCTACCTGCTGGTCACACCGCAAGGCGAGCGTTTCAAGGATTACTTGAATTCCCGGGTTCTCAAAACTTCGCAGCAGACACTTCGCACGATCGATTTCCTGGTGCAACTGAACCAACAGGTGCAGCGAGATATCCGTTACCTCATTCGTCTTGAGCCCGGGGTGCAGACACCCCAGGAAACACTGACCCTTCGCAGCGGCTCCTGTCGTGACAGTGCCTGGTTGCTGGTGCAATTGCTGAGACATTGCGGGTTGGCCGCTCGGTTCGTCTCGGGGTATCTGATCCAGCTGGTGCCCGATGTGAAATCCCTGGATGGTCCTGCGGGCACTGAGGTCGACTTCACCGACCTGCACGCCTGGTGCGAGGTGTACTTGCCCGGTGCGGGCTGGTTGGGTCTGGACCCCACCTCGGGCTTGCTGGCGGGAGAAGGCCACATCCCGTTGGCTTGCACCCCCATGCCGGCGAGTGCCGCACCCATCGAGGGCCTGGTTGATGAAGCGGAGGTGGAGTTCCACCACGAGATGCACGTCAGCCGCCTCGTGGAATCGGCCCGTGTGACCAAGCCCTACACCGATGAGCAGTGGCAACGCCTGGTGGCTCTGGGGGAGCAGGTGGACCAACGACTCGAAGCAGGCGATGTTCGTTTGACGCTGGGCGGCGAGCCGACCTTTGTGGCGATCGACAACCGCGACGCGCCCGAGTGGAATACCGAGGCCCTGGGGCCGACCAAACGCGGCATGGCAACGACGCTTGTCCACAAGCTACAGGCTCACTACGGCCAGGGCGGATTTCTGCACTTGGGTCAGGGCAAGTGGTACCCCGGGGAACAACTGCCTCGGTGGGCACTCAGCATTGGCTGGAGGGCCGATGGCCAACCCTGCTGGCACAACCCTGCGCTATTTGCCAATGAAAGCGAGCCACACCATTACACCCAAGAGGATGCCCATCGCTTCATTACAGTGCTCTCTCACAAGCTGGGGGTGGGTGATCAATTCATTCAGCCGGGCTACGAAGACACCTGGTACTACCTGTGGCGGGAGCGCCGACTGCCTGTCAACGTGGATCCCTTTGACTCCCGGCTCGAGGATGAACTCGAGCGCGCTCGATTGCGGCGTGTCTTCAGCCAGGGACTGTCATCGGTGGTGGGGTACTTGTTGCCTTTGCAGGCGCTGGAAGGCGGGCCACAGCGCTGGAAGAGCGGCCCCTGGTTTTTCCGTGATGAGCGTATGTACTTGATCCCGGGGGACTCCCCCATGGGTTATCGTTTGCCTTTGGATTCATTGCCCTGGGTTCGCACGCAGGACTATCCACACCAGCATCTGCCCGACCCGGGCGTCCCACGCGAACCCTTGCCCGCCGCAGAACAGACGCGCGCCCGGTATGTGGTGCAAACCGAGTCTCAACAGCAACCCTGGTCAGGCCGGGGAGGATCGGATCCAACAAACCTGCAGGGGATGGGGGAGGGTCAGGCTTCAGGCGCCGCTGGCGTGCGACCCTTTGAATCGGCGCCTTGGGTCACGCGAACGGGCTTGTGTGTGGAAGTTCGAGATCCGGCGAGAGCCCATGGGCCGGTGGCCGAGGGCCTGGCTGGTTCAGGGTCGTCCGTGCTGTATGTCTTCATGCCGCCGCTGACACGGCTAGAAGATTACCTGGAATTGCTGAGTGCCATTGAAGCCACCGCCGAGGCCCTGCAGTTCAAACTGGTGCTGGAGGGGTACCCACCCCCTCGCGACCCCAGGCTTCAACTGTTGCAGGTAACACCCGACCCGGGGGTGATCGAGGTGAACATCCACCCCGCGCACCACTGGCATGAGGTGGTTGAGCACACCGAGTTTCTGTACCAGGCCGCTTTTGAATCGCGACTGTCGGCTGAAAAATTCATGCTGGACGGCCGACACACCGGCACCGGTGGTGGAAACCATGTGGTTCTCGGTGGCGCCACACCGGCAGACAGCCCATTTTTGCGCAAGCCCGAATTGCTGGCCAGTCTGATCCTGTATTGGCACAACCACCCGAGTCTGAGTTATCTCTTCAGTGGGTTGTTCATCGGTCCCACCAGCCAGGCCCCGCGGGTGGACGAGGCGCGCAACGACCAGGTGTATGAACTGGAAATTGCCCTGCGTGAAATTCAGCGCAACCGCGAGCGTCATGGCCAGGATATACCGCCCTGGTTGCTTGATCGCACGCTACGCAACCTCCTGATTGACGTCACCGGCAATACACACCGCAGTGAATTCTGTATCGACAAGATGTTCTCGCCGGATTCGGCGACAGGCCGATTGGGGTTGCTCGAGTTGCGTGCGTTCGAGATGCCGCCCCATGCCCGCATGAGTGTGGCCCAGTTGCTGCTGATCCGGGCCTTGGTCGCCCGTTTCTGGGATGAGCCCTACCGGGCACCGGCCACACGGTGGGGCACCGAATTGCACGATCGCTTCATGTTGCCTTACTTCATTCAAGCGGATCTGGATGATGTGCTGACCGAGTTGGGCGAGGCAGGGTTCCATTTCGATCCCGTTTGGTTCACCCCTCACCTGGAGTTCAGGTTTCCCCTGGTGGGCGAGGTTCAGGCGCTGGGCATGCAACTCCGGATCCGGCATGCGTTAGAACCCTGGCACGTCATGGGAGAAGAAGGGGGCAGTGGGGGAACGGTGCGTTACGTCGATTCGTCCCTGGAGCGCTTGCAGGTGCTGGTGCAAGGCCTGAACCCGAGTCGACACGCGGTGATGGTCAACGGCAGGCCGATTCCCTTGCAGCCCACCGGTGTGGTGGGCGAGTATGTGGCCGGTGTTCGGTACCGCGCGTGGGCGCCTGCCTCCGCCTTGCATCCCACGATCGGTGTGCACGCCCCGCTGACCTTTGATCTGTTTGATACCTGGATGCAACGAGCCATCGCGGGTTGTCAGTACCACGTCGCACATCCGGGCGGCCGAAATTACGAGACCTTCCCGGTCAATGCCTACGAGGCGGAAAGTCGCCGCCTGTCTCGATTTTTCCCGATGGGCCACACGCCTGGGCGCATGACCCAGGTGCCCAACACCCTGGATGTCGTGGGCAGCAAGGAATTCCCCTTTACGCTGGATCTTCGGCGATGAGAGAATTCGTGCATGCAGGAATCTTCGTCGAACCCGCGGTGGGTTTTGCCTTCTCACACCACGAGTGACGGGTTGAATCGCTCGCCCATCCATGCTCGCAGGGTGGCCGATGGGCATTTCGATGAAATGCAGTCCGATCCCCTGCGCGGGTTCGGCGCTGCCCATTGGGATGCGTTTTTCGCACAGGTAGCCTACCTGGGCGTCGACGGACTCGATCGGCAGCACCGAACCATGCAGCGCCAGGTTCAGGACAATGGAGTCACCTACAACGTCTATGCAGACCGTGATGGTCCCAAGCGTCCCTGGGCCCTGGACCTTTTCCCGCTGCTCATCGACGGGCAGGACTGGGCTGAACTGAGTGCCGGCATTGCCCAGCGCGCCAGGGTCTTGGAAGCCTTGATGCGCGATGCCTATGGCGCCCAGCAATTGCTGCGTCAAGCCCTGGTACCCGGTGCGCTGGTGCTCGGGCACCCCGGCTTTGTGCGCGAACTGCACGGCTATGCACCTGCGGGCGAGACGCACCTGCATGTTGCGGCTTTCGATGTCTGCCGTGACACGCATGGGCGCTGGGCGGTGATCTCGCAACGCACCCAGGCGCCTTCAGGCCTGGGCTACCTGCTAGAAAACCGGGCCATCATCAGTCGTCAGTTCCCGCAAGCGTTTGCACAGTTGCAAGTCCATGCCCTGGAGGGCACCTACCGTCGTTGGCTGCAGTCCTTGCGGGCGGCCAGTCCCGTCGGGGATCGTGCCCATGTGGCGTTGCTGACGCCAGGCCCTTACAACGAAACCTATTTCGAACATGCCTACCTGGCCCGCCATCTGGGTATCACACTGGTCGAAGGCCATGACTTGACGGTGCGTGGCCAGCAATTGTTCTTGCGGACCCTGCGTGGGCTCGAGCAGATTCATGTGCTTATCAAGCGACTGGATGACGCTTATCTCGACCCCCTGGAGTTGATGCCGGATTCCACCCTGGGCATTCCAGGCCTGCTACAAGTGGTCCGCGCGGGCCAACTGGTGGTGAGCAATCCACCCGGCACGGCCTGGCTCGAGTCACCCGCCCTGTTGGGATTCCTGCCAGCCTTGTGCGAGCGTATCCTGCACGAAACCTTGCGTCTGCCGTCGCTTGACACTTGGTGGTGTGGTGAGCGAGCGGCCATGGAAGCCGTCTTGCCCCGTTTGGCTGAGACCGTGATCAAGCCAACCTATCCCGAAGCGGCAGGGCTCAATGCGATCACGGCCACCCTGGGTCGAGAACTGACCGCCGCACAGCGCGACGAGTGGCGCGGACGCATTGTGCGCGAGCCGCACCGCTACACCTTGCAGTCGTATCAGCCTTTGTCGCAAATGCCCACCTGGCGCCAACGCGAAATTCAACCCCGCTCCATGGTGCTGCGCCTGTTCGCACTCAGAACTGGCCGGCACGAATGGCAGGTATTACCCGGTGGACTCACTCGCATCGCATCCACGCAGGGCGAGATCACCTCCATGCAACGAGGGGGCAGCAGCGCAGACGTGTGGGTGCTGCGCTCTGCGCAGGTGATGCTGGATGTGGAATTGCCTCGTGACCAGACTGTCCCTGTCCCAAACGATGCGACTGCCAGGACCGCAGCGGGCAAATCACGTCTCGTGACCAGTCGATCGGCTGAAGACCTCTTCTGGTTGGGTCGCTACACAGAGCGCAGCGACAACGCGCAACGGTTGGCGCGTCTGTGCCTGCATCAAATTCACCACGAGGACCCCCCTGTGGGGAAAGCCTGGTCCTGGTTGCAAATGCTGTGCGAACGCAATGGACTGGTGCCCGTCGGCGTGCCCTCGGCAGACTCCGCTGATGTCGTCCGGATGGAGTCCCGACGGCGTCTCTTTGAGCGGACCCTGCTGGCGGGGCTGAATGACCATGCCCAACTCACCAGTGTGGGTTACAACCTCAGAGCCATGCAGCGCACGGCGTCGGGATTGCGCGAACGTCTCTCGCCGCAGCAGTGGCAGGCCATCACACAATTGGTCGATGGCTTCACCCGGTGGCACCTCGTGCCGGGCCAGGATCCGGACCATGCACGCGCCACAGCGCTGATGGCCTTGGACGAAGCCGCCGATTGGCTCGCGGCCATCATTGGGGCGCAAAGCGATCGCATGACCCGCGACGATGGATGGCAGTTGCTGACCGTGGGCCGCTTGCTTGAACGCATGATCTTTTTGCTGGATGCTCTGATGCTGACCTGCGAACTCGATCTGTTGTCACCTGAGCACTTGTCCAGACAACTGCCCTTGTTGCTGGAGGTGTTTGACTGTGCCCAGTCCTTCCAGGCCGAACACGCCGACCAGGCCCAACTGTCGGATCTGTGCCAATTGCTGGTGTGGGACGGCGAACACCCAAGGGCCTTGCATTGGGTCGGCAGATCCTTGCGGGCACGTTTAAGCAAACTCGGGCAGGTCGATCGGCAGTCGCAGGACCCGTTGGCGCAGAGGGTGCCTGACTTCTCGATGGCATCCGAGATTCATCAACCCAGCTTTCGCGATCGTCTTCACGAGGCTCGTCAGACGCTGTGGCAATTGTCGGATGCCATTGCGTCGCGTTACTTCAGCCACGCCGAGCGCGTGGGCAGCGTCGGGGTTTGATGCATGCGACTGGAGATCGTTCACACCACACGCTATGGCTATTCGGCACCGGTGAGTGTGGCTCAGCACATGGCGCACTTGCTACCCCGGCAGACGCCGTGCCAGGAGGTGGTCAGCGCGCAATTGGTGATCGATCCCGAGCCAACCTGGCTGAACCAGGTGCTGGACCATCAGGGCAATCCCTGTCATTACTTTGCGTTGGTGCAGCCGCACCTTGAGCTGTCCATCCGCGCCCACAGTGTGGTGAATACGCGAGGACCGCTGATGGTGATGGGTGAGTCACCGGCGATGCCCTGGGAACTCGTGCGCTCGCATTTCGAGTACCGGACGGGCCAGCCTTGGGATGCCGCCAACGAGTATTGCTACGCCTCCCGGCATGTGCAGCCCCATGATGATTTTGTCGGCTACGCCATCAAGAGCTTTGGGGCCGGCCGACCCTTGCATGACGCCGCCATCGATTTGATGCAGCGCATGCACCGTGACTTTGCGTATGTGTCTCATGCCACCGATATCCATACGCCAGCGCTGGAGGCGCTGTCACTGCGGCGAGGTGTCTGCCAGGATTTTGCGCACATCATGCTCTCTTGCTTTCGAGCCTTAGGGCTTTCAGCGCGGTATGTCAGCGGTTATTTGCTGACCGACCCGCCCGAGGGTCAACCCAGGCTGATCGGTAGCGATGCCTCACATGCCTGGGTGTCGCTGTACATCCCCGGTTGGGCTTCGGGCAAGTTACAGGCTTCATCAAATTGGCTGCACCTGGACCCGACCAACAACCGATCGGGGCTGGGGACGCCGGGCGAGGACTATGTGTGTGTGGCGTGGGGGCGTGATTTTGCCGACGTCTCGCCCGTCCGAGGCGTGATTCATGGCGGAGCGCGGCATACGCTGGAAGTCGGCGTGACCGTCACCCCCGAAAATGAAGCCAGCAGCACGCTGTGATTCGCGCGCTGGCGCTTTCCGGAGTCGTCATGTCATGAAAGCTGGGCGGGCAGTCGCCAGTCGCGCCACAGCGTGAGGCAGCGAAGTCCGGTGGTGACCAGGGCGCAGGCGGCGATGGCCGGGGTGTCAGCCAGGCCTAGCCAGGTCAGTCCCGCATAGCTGATGCCGCCGGCAAACGCACACACGGCGTAGGGCCGGTGGTCGCGAAACAGCGTGGGGATTTCATTGCACACCAGATCACGCAGCACGCCGCCAAAGGCGCCGGTGATGGTGCCCATCAAAATCGCCACCAGTGCAGGCTGGCCGGACGACCACGACAGGTGCACGCCGGTGGCGCAAAACAGTCCGAGCCCAATAGCGTCGGGCAGTTGCAGTGACTTGTGCGTCCACTCGACGTGGCGTTGCCTGAGCACGCTGGCACTCGCGATACACAAGCCCAGCACCCCCATCAACACGAACTGGTGTTCCACCCAGAAAAAGGGTCGCCGATCGATCAACAAGTCACGCAGCGTACCGCCTCCAAAGGCGGCAAGAAATCCGCATACGCACACGCCCACGATGTCCAGGCGCTTGCGCATGGCACCCATCACCCCGGACAAGGCAAACGCGGCGGTGGCCAGTAACTCCAGAGCCACCAGCGTGTGTTGACCGAGGGATTCGAGGGAGTTCATGGTGGCGCCATGTCGGGCTCAAAAAGTCGCTGACTGTCGTGTTGACATCAGCCGTTCGCAGGTGCCAGGACCTCGTGGACCAGCGCACTCCAGAAGGCAGCGCCATCGGCAATGATGTCGTCATTGAAATCATAGCCAGGGTTATGCACCATGCAGGCACCAGGAGTTCCCGCGGCACCGTTGCCTACAAAAAAGTAACAGCCCGGTACGCGCTGCAACATGAATGCAAAGTCTTCACTGGCGGTGATGGGTGCTCCTTGCGGGGTGACGCGCTCGGCACCAAACAGGCGGGTCGCCAGTTCGACGGCCAGCGTGGTGCAGGCGCTGTCATTGATCAGCACAGCGTAGCCGTCTTGCCAATCGATGTCGGCGCGCACGCGGTAGCTCGCTGCTTGTTGCGTGACTAACTCATGAATCCGTTGCTTGAGCAGGCTGCGGACCTCGGGATCAAGCGCGCGGACGCTCAGCTTCAAGGTGGCCTGATCGGGGATGACATTGTTGGCCTGCCCGGCCTGCAACGCCCCCACGGTCACCACAGCGGTGTGTAGCGGGTCGACGTTGCGTGACACCACAGTTTGCAAGGCCATCACGATGGAGGATGCGGCCACCAGGGGATCGGCCGTGGTGTGGGGCATGGCCCCGTGCCCCCCGATACCCTGCAGGGTGATGGTGACGTTGTCACTGGAGGCCATGGTCGCGCCTGCGCGAAAGGTGAAGTGCCCGGTGGGGGAGCCGGGCATGTTGTGCAAGGCAAAGAGGGTGTCACACGGGAAGCGCTCGAACAACCCATCGTCCATCATGCGGACAGCCCCGGCGGCGCCTTCTTCGGCCGGCTGGAAGATGAGATGCAGCGTGCCGTCAAAGTCACCGTGTTCGGCCAGATGGCGCGCCGCCGCCAGCAAGGTGGCTGTGTGCCCATCATGACCGCAGGCGTGCATCACCCCTGGGGTCTGGCTGGACCAGGCATGGCCGGTGGCCTCGGTGATGGGCAAGGCGTCCATATCCGCGCGTATACCCAGCCGCCGTGAGCCCCGACCACGTTGCAGCGTGCCCACCACGCCGGTACCGCCCAGTCCGGTCGCGACCTCGTAGCCCCAGTCTGTCAGCTTGCGCGCCACCAGGGCTGCGGTGCGGTGCTCCTGGAATGCGAGCTCGGGGTGAGCGTGAATCTCACGTCGCAACGCGATGAATTCGCCCACGCGCTCGCTCAGGCTGTGTCGCAGATAGGGGGCAGAAAGTTCGGACATGGGAAGTGCTTATTGCGGTTGCAGGTTGATGGCTTTGGCCATGGGCGCGAGGATGAGTTCGTTGGGCGAACCCTGGAAAATCATGTGCCCATCGGCCGGGCTGTTGAGCACCTTTTGCGCAGCAATGCCGCCGCTGGCGCCGCCCAGGTTCTCGACAATGACCGGCTGCCCCAGGTGTTTGGCCAGTGTGGTGTTGAGCGTGCGTGCGATGACATCGGACACGCCGCCCGCGGGGTAGGGCACCATCAAGGTGACGGGTTTGGCGGGAAATGACTGGGCCCAGACGGAGGGGCTCAGGCACACCGAGAGCAAAGTGCCGACCAGCCAGCGAAATGAGGAATGCATGGTGTGTCTCCGTTTTGTGTGAGGGTCGGCGAATACTAGAGGGCTCAAACCATGTCGTCCAATGCATTATGAACTCATAATAGATGATCTGAAATGCATGGATCAATGGTGCCGCTCATGACCCTGGTGCAGCTGAAACACTTCATCACCCTGGCGCGGATGGGCTCGTTTGCCAAGGCCTCCATGGCGCTGTTCATGACCCAACCCGCACTCAGCCGCAGCATCAAATCCCTGGAGGATGAGCTAGGGCACTTGCTGTTTGACCGCCTGGGCCGGCGTATTGAACTCACCCCCTTTGGCCAACGCACCCTGGAGCGTGCGCTGGCCTTGCAAGAGGACGCCGAGCATCTGGTTCGCGACGGCCGGTCGATGGATGCACAGGACTCGGGTCGATTGCGCATTGGGCTCAGTTCTGGACCCGGGGCACTCCTGACCGTGCCACTCATGACACACTTTGCGCAGCAGTTTCCGCAATGTCACCTGGACATTTTGCGCGCCAACACCGAGGTGTTGACGCAGATGCTGCGTGAGCGCCAAGCGGATGCCGTGGTGGTCGATTTGCGCTCATTGCGCCCTGCGCCCGACTTGGCGGTGACGGACGTCCATGAATTGGAGGGCGCCTTTCTGTGCCGAGCGGGACATCCGTTGCTGAAGGTGCGGCGCTTGACCGTCGAGCAACTGTGGTCCTACCCGGTGGCTTCTACGCCGTTGAGTGATGAGTTGGCCCGTCTGCTGGTGGAGCGCTACGGCGTGGGAGCGCACCCCCTTCGCATGGTCAAACTGACCACTGACGAGGTGTCTCATCTGGTTGAAGTGGCGCTGCGCAGTGACACCGTGCTGCTGGCCGTGCAGGCCGCGTGTCCGGCGCTCAAGCCCTTGAAGGTCCACCCGGCCTTGCAAGCTCGAGCCCGGTTTGGTCTGGTGACCCTGGCTCACCGCACCGAGCCAGCCCACCTGGCGGAGGTGCGGTCCGTGCTGGCACAGGTCCTGACCCGTTCTGCCTGAACTTGGGGGCGCATCTTCGACTAGACTTCAACACTTTCATACTTTCCGAGTCACACGCCATGTCCAATCCTCGTCAACCTGCTCACCCCATTCACCCCATGTTCATCAACCGCTGGTCACCCCGTTCGTTGACCAACGAAGCGGTGCCGCACAACGTGCTGATGACGATTCTGGAAGCGGGTCGCTGGGCGCCCTCCGCCTACAACGCTCAACCCTGGCGCTTCATTTACGCGCTGCGCGGTGGGCAAGGTTGGGACGGTATTTTTGGAGCCATCAACGAAGGCAACCAAAGCTGGGTGCACCGTGCCGGTGCCCTGGTGGCGATTGCTTCCGCCAAGCAAGCCCTGTTCCCTGGCAAGACCGAATTGACCCCCAATGCCTGGCATTCGTTTGACACCGGTTCAGCCTGGATGAGCATGGCATTGCAAGCGGTGGAGTGCGGTTGGGTGGCCCATGCGTTGGCCGGTTTCGATCCCGTCAAATTGCGCACGGCCATCCACTTGCCCGATGATTATGCGATTGACGCCGTCATGGTGATCGGCAAGCAAGGCGACAAGGCCCAGTTGTCCGAGGCTTTGCAGGCACGCGAGGCGCCCAACGCCCGCAAGCCGCTGGCTGAGATCAGCTCGGAAGGCGTGTTCAAGGCCTGAGGCCTGAACTCGAGGCGGACAGCAGGCGGAACCTGCTGTTGCGCCCTCAGTTCGTCACTCAAAAGGTCAGGCCATGGCCTCGTGGGGTCTTGGCCTTAAAGACGGCCAAGACCGCTGATGCTCTCTCAACCGACGTATTTGACGAGGGTGAGCGATATCGAGGGAAATAGCAGCAACACGATGGTTCGGATCGTGTCACTGATGAGAAAGGGCATCACGCCCCGGTAGCTCTCCGCGATGGGGACGTCCTTGGCCATGTTGTTGACCACATAGACGTTCAGTCCGACCGGTGGGGCCAGCAAACCAAAGCCCACGGTCATCAGGACCATGATGCCAAACCAGATGGCCACGGATTCCTTGGGCATGCCGAAGTCTAGCCCCATGATCAATGGGAAAAAGATGGGGATGGTCAGCAAAATCATGGACAACTCGTCCATGACGGCCCCCAGGACAACGTAAAACAGCAAGATGGCCGTCACCACCATCAAGGGCGGCAGCCCCCAAGCGCCTACCACTTCGGCCAACTGTGCCGGCGTCTGGGTCAGGGCCAGCGAGGCATTCATGACATCGGCGCCGATGAAAATCATGAAGATCATGGCCGAACTGGTGGCGGTGTCGTAAAAGCAATGCTTGAATTTGGCCCAGTTGATTTCCCGCTTCAGCAGGGCCGCGACGAATGTCGACGCCGCGCCCACGGCAGCCCCTTCGGTGGGGGTGAACAGCCCGCCGTAAATACCGCCAAAGACAATGGCAAACACGACGGCAATGGGCAGAATCCCCAGCAGGGCTTCTCGGTTCATCGGTTCCGGCGTTTCGGCTTCCGGTGCCTGTCCAGGCACCAGACGGACGTAGATACCGATGGCCACCATATAACCCAGCATGGCAATGATGCCGGGCACCATGGCTGCGGCAAACAGCTTGGCAATGTTTTGCTCGGCCAGGATGGCATAGATCACCAACGGCACCGAGGGGGGAATCAGAATGCCCAAGGTGCCGCCTGCGGCCAGGGTGCCGGTGGACAGACGGGGCGAATAACCGTGTCGCTTCATCTCGGGCAAGGCCACCCCCGTGATGGTGGCTGCGGTCGCCACGGATGAACCGCAGATGGAACCAAAGGCGGCACTGGCCAACACGGCAGCCATGGCCAATCCGCCCTTGAAGCGGCCCATGATGCCGGCCGCAAACTGGAACAGGGCCTTGCTGATACCGCCTTGCGTGGCGAAATTGCCCATCAGGATGAACAGCGGAATGACCGAGAGGTCGTAACTGGCAAAACGTGCAAAGGAGAGCGTGTTGAGAAAACTGGCAAACGGCGGCCAGCCGCTTTGCAAGATGTAGCCAAAGGCGCCCGCCCCGAACATGGCGACGGCAATAGGCACTCGAATGGCCATCAACACCAGCATGATGGCGAAAATGGTCAGCGCGATCGTCAGGGCGCTCATGCCGCTGCTCCTTGCTGGCTGCCAGAGACGGCTTGTGCCAGTGCGATCACACTGCACAGCGCAAATGGCGGCACCATGACCGCGTACACGATCCATTCTGGAAAACCGATCATCATGGTGCCAGAGAAACTGGCGTAAGCGTTCAGCCCGCCCAGGACCGTGCGCCACGCGATCAGCGCAAAGGTTGCACTGACGGCGAGTGCTCCCAAGCGGTCGAGTGAGGCGTTGGTGGCGTCGCTGTTTTTGGCAGTGAAAAAGTCCACAATGATGTGGCCCCGTTTCAACTGACACAGCGGCATGAACAGGGCAATGGCGGCACCCGCTGCAACACCCGTCAGCTCGAAATCACCGACGATGGTCCAGCCTGTTGTGTTGCGACCGATCAAGCTGACGCAGGTCAGCAAGGTGATGACGGTCATCAAGACGCCGGCCAGGATGGCGCACAGATTAGCCAGAATGGTAAGAATTTTCATGAGGGTGGCGCAAATTAGGCTTTATAGGGCTCAGGCATACCGCAATACGCCAGCACTGGCGAGATGATGATCAAATTGTGAACCGGCAAGGCTATTCTATGAATAATTGAACTCCAACTTGATTTTGATATGAGAGGCGCCTCTCGGGTGAGGCTTGCCGCCATGAGTTGTGTGCTCGTTTGAATATCGCTACGATGAGCTGATTTCTGACAAGGAGTGTTGCATGTTGAAAGTGGCCGTGATCGGATTGGGCTGGTGGGGACGCATCATTGTGGATGTGTTGGCCAACAACCCGAAGCTTCAAGTGGTTCGTGTGGTGGACATAGGCGCGGCTGGGCAGGCCTTTGCGCAAGAGCGCAGCCTGCCGTTTTCACCGCGATTCGAGGACGCTTTGTTGGATCCGCAGGTGCAAGGCGTGGTGCTGTGTACGCCTCACACCCTGCACACCGATCAAATCGTGGCCGCAGCACAGGCGGGCAAACACGTTTTCTGTGAAAAACCCTTGTCCATGACCCGGGCCGATGTGCTGCGCGCCTGCGCAGCGGTGGACCGTGCGGGCGTGGCATTGGCCGTGGGGCACGAAAAACGATTCGAGCCCCCCATTCTCGAGCTCATGCAGTTGCTCAAGTCCGGCGCCTTGGGCACGCCCTTGCAGCTGGAAGCCAACTTCAGCCAGGACAAGTTCCTGGCCTTGCAACCCGACAACTGGCGCCTGTCCGGGCAGGAGGCGCCGGCCGGTCCGCTCACGGCCACCGGCATTCACTTGCTCGACTTGTCAATTGGCGTGTTTGGCGAAGCCCAGTCGGTCTTCACCAGCGTGAAGCAACTAGGCAGTCCGCTGACCAATGGCGACACCCTGGCCGCGCTGGTGACCTTCAAGCGCGGCGGTCATGCGCTCATTTCTGCCATCCTCGCCACCCCATTTGCTGGCCGCTTCGCGGTGTACGGCTCCCAAGGCTGGGCCGAGGTGCGCGATAAAACCCATCCTGAAGCGCCCGAAGGTTGGACCTTCACCACATGCCTGCGTGGCCAGCCCATCCAGGTGAAAGACATACCGCCAGCGCCGGCCGTCCTGCACAACCTGGAGGCGTTTGCCGATGCGGCTCTTGGCCGTGCGCCTTATCCGGTGCCGCGCGAGCAGATGATTGCCAACGTGAGTGCCTTGGAGGCGGTGATCCGATCGGCCAAGTCGGGTCAGTTGGAGCCTGTTCAGGGCTGAACCACAGCCCTTCACCCAATCGTCGGACTTCGTGCTCTTGCGTGACAGAGCTCAAGGGGTAACCCTGATGGCATGCTAACAGCGTGCCGATAGCATGCTTTTTTATCTTGCGGATTGAGCCATGGATATCGCCCTGGTAGGTGCTGGCATTGGAGGCCTCACGGCCGCTGCCTGTCTGTTGAAGAACGGTCATCGCGTGCGCGTGTACGAGCAGGCCGGTGATGTGCATGAAGTCGGCGCGGCTGTGCAGATGAGTGCCAATGCGGTCAAGGTGCTGTACCACCTGGGCCTGCGCGACATGCTGGAGCAGCAAGCGGTCAAGCCGCAGTCGTTCGAGTTTCGTCGCTTTGATACAGGCGAGTTGCTGCACGAAATTCGGCTTGGGGCCGACCACGAGGCGCGTCATGGTCATCCGTACTACCAGATTCACCGGGTGGACTTGCATGCGGCCTTGCTGGCGGTGGTGCAAAGCCTGGATCCGCAGGCGTTGCAACTCGGCGCCCGTGCCTCTCATGTCACCGAGCAAACTGGGGGTGCCACGATTCACTTTGCCGATGGCAAGGCGGTTCAGGCCGAGTTGGTGGTGGGTGGAGATGGCATCAAGTCGGTGGTGCGCCAACATGTGGTGGATGCTGAGCCGCCGGTGTTTACTGGACAGGTGGCGTGGCGACTGGCGATTCCTATTGAGCGTATTCCTGTCGAGTTGCGCCCGCCCATTGCCTCCACCATCTGGTGTGGCCCCAACAACCATGCGGTGATGTATTACATGCGATCAGCCCAGGTGCTGAATTTTGTGGGTTGTGTGGAGCGGCCTTGGGAGGAGGAGTCCTGGACGGCGCGCCAGCCCTGGAGCGAGCTGGATCAGGACTATGCGGGCTGGCATCCGATGGTGCGCGCCGTGATCGATGCGGCCGATCGCGATCAATGTTTCCGTTGGGCCCTCAACAATCGAAAACCCGTGATGACCTGGAGCACGGCCCACGTGACCTTGCTGGGCGATGCGGTGCATCCCACCTTGCCCTACATGGCGCAAGGTGCCGCGATGGCCATCGAGGATGCGGCGATTCTGAGCCGGTGCCTGCAACTCGAGCTGCCCTTGGCCGAGCGGCTGAAAATCTACGAGCAGCACCGGGCGCCGCGCACCGCGCGGGTGGTGAATGAATCCACCGAAATGGGGCAGCTCTATCACATTGCCGACGCGCAGCAGATGAAGCAAGCGTTCAAGGATCGCAACATTGCGGCCTCGCGCAACAACTGGCTGTACCCCTATGACCCGATGCACATCGACCTGATGGCATCGACCGGCTGAGATCCCCATGCACACCACGGCGCGTCACTTCATCGATGGTCTGCTCGAGTCGGGCATCGACTACCTGTTCTCGAACCTGGGCACGGACCATGTGACGCTGGTGGACGAACTGGCACAGGCTCAACTCGAAGGACGCGCAGCGCCCCAGGTGGTGCTGTGCCCGCATGAAAACGTCGCGATTCACATGGCCGGGGGCTATGCCGCCGTGACGGGGCGTGGTCAAGGCGTGATGGTGCATGTGGATGCCGGCACGGCCAACGCAGCCATGGGCCTGCACAACCTCATGCGGGCGCGCTTGCCCGTGCTGTTGATGGCCGGCAAGTCGCCTTTCAGTCTGCACGGCGAATTGCCCGGGGCCCGTGACAACTATGTGCACTATGTGCAGGACCCGTTCGATATCGGTTCTTTGGTGCGCCCCTATGTGAAGTGGGAATACAACCTGCCCTCTGGGGTGGTGGCCAAGGAAGTGCTGCGGCGGGCCCACACGGTCATGCACAGCGAACCGGCGGGCCCGGTGTATTTGACCTTGCCGCGCGAGACCCTGATCGAGCCCTGGCCGGCCGATCGTGTGCGCTCCTACCCGGTTGAACGTTACGGGCCTGCTCAACAAGGTAACTTGCCCCCAGAAGCCGTACAACAGGTGGCGCGTTCGCTCATGCAGGCGCGCCATCCGCTGGTGATCACCTCCTACCTGGGACGCAAGCCCGAAGCGGTGCAGGCGCTGGAGGCGTTGGCGTTGCTGTGCGGTATCCGTGTGGTGGAGTTCAGCCCGTCGTGGCTGTGCATCTCGCGCGAGTCACCTTGTTTTTTTGGCTTTGATCCCACCCCCTTCTTGCCGGATACCGATCTGGGTTTGTTGCTCGATATCGATGTGCCCTGGCTGCCTCATACCACCCAGCCCCGTGAAGACACACAGTGGTTGCACATCGACGTCGATCCGATCAAGAAGGACTTTCCCATGTGGGGCTTTGCCAGTGATGCGCGCTGGCCCGCTGATTGCGCCACTTCGTTGCGCGCCATTCATGAGGCCGTCGAGTTGCTGGCCGATGAGGCTTTTCATGCGCGCGTTCGTGAACGCATGCGCAGTTGGCCGGATCAGCACACACAACGCCGTGCCCGGTGGGCGTCGGCAGCGGCCGAGTCCGGTGGCAAGGATGCACTCAACCCGGCCTGGGTGTGTGCGGCGCTCGGGCGTCGACTCGCACCGGAGGATGTGGTGATCAACGAAGGGATTCGCAATTCGCCGGCCGTCATGCAGATTCCCCGCAGTCAGCCCATGTCCTTTCTGGGGGGAGCAGGCGGCGGCCTGGGCTACAGCGCCGGAATGGCACTCGGCGTCAAGCTGGCTCGACCCCACAGCCATGTGGTGCACATCGAGGGCGATGGCGGGTTCCACTTTTCCACGCCGTCATCGGTGTACGCAGTATCGCAGTCGTATGGTCTGCCCATTTTCACCGTGGTGCTGGACAACGGGGGGTGGCAGGCAGTCAAGGAGGCAGTGCTGCGTGTGCACCCCACGGGCGGGGCCGCCAAGACCAACCAGTTTTTTGCACGTTGGCCGGGTGAGAGCCGTCGCTATGACAAAGTCGCTGAAGCGTTTGGTGCGCACGGCGAGTGGGTGCGTCATGCCGACGAGATGGAGTCGGCGCTGGATCGATGTTTCGCGGCGCTGGAGGCAGGGCGTTCGGCGGTGTTGGTGGCCTCGGTGGCCAAGATTTGAAAATTTCAAAGGAGACAAGTCATGATTCGTTGCCAATTCAGATGGACACTTCGCCCCTGGCTGACATGTGCGGCTCTGTGGCTCGCATTGGGGGGGGCGGCGCTTGTCCAGGCGCAGGCGGCATGGCCGGCCAAAACAGTCCGTATTGTGGTGCCCTACACACCGGGAGGTGGTAACGATATTCTGGCCCGTCTGCTGGCCGAAAAACTCACCACGTCCTTGGGACAGCCCGTGGTGGTGGAGAACAAGCCGGGCGCGGGCGCTGTGGTGGGGACCGACTTTGTCGCCAAGGCTGCCCCAGATGGCTACACCTTACTCGTGGCTGCCAGCGGACCCATGGTGTTCAACCAGGTGTTGTTGTCCAAGCCCCCCTACAACTCGGTGAATGACTTCGCACCTGTTTCAATGGTGGGTTCGTTCCCTCTGATTCTGGGCGTGATTGACAGCTCACCAGCCCGAACGCTCAGTGATTTGGTGCAGTGGTCCAAGGCCAACCCCAACCAGAGCAACTATTCCTATCCGGCTGCATCGTTTCAGTTGGTGATGGAGTTGATCAAAAGTCGTTCGGGCTTGATCGCGTTGAACGTGCCGTACCCAGGCAGTGCGCCAGCCATCAACGCCGTGATGACGCAAGAAGTGCAAATGACCCTGGTCGACTCCGGCCCTGTGGCGTCCTTGCTCAAGGCTGGCAAGATGCGAGCCCTGGCGGTCACCTCGGATCAGCGCATGCCTGCCTATCCGCAAGTGCCCACCCTGAAAGAGCAGGGCATCGATCTGGCGGTGAGTTTGTGGACCGGATTGTTTGCGCCTGCAGGCACGCCAGCGTCCATCGTCAAGCGTCTTGAGGAGGAGGTGGCCAAGATCATGCGCTTGCCCGAGACGCAGGAGCGATTGTCCAAACTCGATATTCGACCCATCGGGGGTACCTCTACAGAATTGGGCCGGATCCTGGCACAGGAAATTGATCTCTGGCAACAAGTGGCCCGGGCCAACAACATCAAGCCTCAATGAGCTCTCGTGGCCAGATCGCCATTGCCGGGGCGGGCATTGCCGGACTGGGCGCCGCGCTGGCTCTGATCGAACACGGCTTTGAGGTGCATGTGTATGAGCAATCCTCCCAACTGGCTGAGGTCGGGGCGGGCTTGCAGATCTCGCCCAATGGGACCCGAGTGCTGCAACACTGGGGACTGGAGAACGAACTCAAGCCCCTGGTGTGTGAGGCGGCGGGTAAGGAAATTCGTTTGTGGTCCACTGGTCAATGCTGGAAACTGTTTGATCTGGGCGAAGATTGCCGCGCGCGCTTTGGCGCGCCGTACTGGATGGTGCACCGCGGTGATCTGCATCGGGTACTGGCGCGCGCTGTACAGGCCCGGGCGCCAGGCTGCATCTCGCTTTCTACGCGCATCGTGGCGGTGCAACCTGCAGGTCAAGGGGTCTGCATGCAAACCGCCGACGGAAGGACCTTGGAGGCTGACGCTTTGATTGCGGCGGATGGTGTTCACTCGCTTGTGCGGCAGCAATGCCTGGGGGAAGACAGACCGCAGTTCATGGATTTACTGGCCTGGCGAGGTCTGGTGCCCATGCACCGACTGCCCGCTCACTTGCGCCGTTCTGTGGGAACCAATTGGGTGGGGCCCGGGGCACACGTCATCACCTACCCCCTGCAAGGCGGCGAGTTGATGAACGTGGTGGGCATTGTGGAGCGCAGTGACTGGCGCGGCGAGTCCTGGACCGAGGCGGGCAGCCATGAAGAACTGTTGCGCGACTTTGGACGCTGGCATGAAGATGTCCGAACGCTGATGAACCAGATCGACCAGCCCTACAAGTGGGCACTGCTGGGACGAGAGCCCCGACAAGGCTGGGCTCAGGGCGCTGTCTGCTTGGTCGGCGATGCGGCCCACCCCACCTTGCCCTTCCTGGCGCAAGGTGCCAACATGGCCTTGGAGGACGCGGCCGTCATCGGACGGTGCCTGGCGGTGGCGGGGAATCCCGCCGAGGCATTTGCCCGTTTCGAATCGGTGCGCTGGCAGCGAACGGCCGACATCGTGAACCGCTCCCGAGACAACGCCCAGCGTTTCCACAACCCGCAACTCGCTGATGATGCCTTGGCTGTGGCCTATATCGACCAAGAGTGGCAGCCAGAGTCTGTGCGCCGACGGTACGACTGGTTGTTCGACCATGACCCTTTGAGTGTGCCCCTATGACAGCAACGCTGGAACCCGATGTCTTGATTGTGGGTGCTGGTCCCGTGGGGATGACGTTGGCCTTGTGTCTGGCTCAACGTCGGGTGCGCTGCACGGTGGTGGAATTGAAGGCGGCCCATGCAGCGACGGAGGTCAAGTGCAACCACATCTCGGCACGCAGCATGGAGATTTATCGCCGTCTGGGCGTGGCCGGTGATTTGCGTGCAAGCGGTCTTCCTGACGATTACCCGCATGACGTGTCTTATCGCACCAGCACCGTCGGACAGGAAATCACCCGCATTCACATCCCTGGACGGCTGACGCGTCTGACCGACCGCAGCGGCCCCGACGGCTGGTGGCCCACGCCCGAACCGCCGCATCGCCTGAACCAGCGGTACATCGAACCCATTTTGGCTCGACATGTCCAACAGCATCCGTTGATTCAATGCCTGTATCAGCACCAGGTGATCGAGGTCCAGCACAACGACGACGAAGCCCTGGTGTGTTGTCGCGTGCTGAGCAACGGATCCGCGGTCACCCTGCGTGCACGCTATGTGGTGGGGTGCGATGGCGGCCGCTCGCTGGTGCGCAAATCCATGGGCGCGCAATTGGTGGGGGACGAGGTGGTGCAGCGCGTACAAAGCACTTGTGTGCGAGCGCCTGATTTGATGGCGCTCATGAAAGCTCCACCGGCATGGGCCATGTTTACCGTCAATCCTCGCCGCAGCGGTAATGTCTATGCCATTGATGGCCGTGAAACCTGGCTGATCCACAACTACCTGCGCGATCACGAGTCCGATTTTGAATCGGTGGATCGCGACTGGGCCATACGAACTATCCTGGGTGTGGGCCCCGATTTCCAGTACGAATTGCTGAGCAAGGAAGACTGGATTGGACGTCGCTTGGTGGCAGACAAGTTGCGTCAAGGTCGAGTGTTCATTGCTGGAGATTCGGCCCATCTGTGGGTGCCCTACGCGGGCTATGGCATGAATGCCGGCATTGCCGATGCGGACAACCTGGCCTGGCATCTGGCCGCTCAATTGGAGGGCTGGGCCAGCCCCTCGGCGCTTGATGCCTATGAGCGTGAGCGTCTTCCCATCACCGAGCAGGTGTCGCACTTTGCCATGAACCATGCGCATGCCATGAGTCAGCGCCGGCGTGCCATCCCAGCGGATATTGAGGACGCGGGTGACGCCGCAGACGCCTCGCGGCGCAGCTTTGGTCAGGATTTGTACGAACTCAATGTGCAGCAGTATTGCTGCGCGGGATTGAATTTTGGCTATTACTACGACGCATCACCGGTCATGGTGTATGACGGTGCCGTCGCACCGGCTTACAGCATGGGCAGTTTCACCCCCTCAACAGTGCCAGGTTGTCGAGCGCCGCATGTCTGGTTATCAGACGGGGTCTCGTTGCTGGATGTCTTGGGAACAGGCTTTACCCTCCTGTGCTCGCCCCATGCCCGTGCTGAGCAAACCGCGCTCATGCAACAAGCCATGCATGCAACTCGGGTGCCATTGACTGTGCGGGTCATGGATGACCGACACAGCTGGCCTGCCGAGTACCGGCACGCCTGGCATTTGATCCGACAAGACAGTCATGTGGTGTGGCGCGGGGATCAGATCACCCCAGATTTGGCGACGTCGGTCGTTGCTTGCTTGCGCGGTGAGCTGCAGGCTTGAGGGGATGCTGGGATGATCAAAACTTTCGCGGCTGTTTTCGGCGCCGCCAGGGGCCGTACCGAGGCAATGCAGAAAGCCAGATCACTCGGCACGGATGCCTTGTTCTTTGACCACTCGGGCCCAGCGTTCAGCGTCACGACGCACGAGTTGCGCAAATTCCTGGGGTGTGCTGCCGCGAGGATCCATGCCTTGAGACAGAAAAGCCTTTTTGACGTCATCACCGGTCAGCAACTGATTGATCTCGCGGTTGAACAGCTGGATCATCTCGGTGGAGGCGCCCTTCGGTGCAAAGATGCCGAACCACATATCGACATTGACGTCGCCGAGTTGCTGCTCAGCGACCGTGGGCAACTCAGGCAGCAGGGGGTGACGTTTGTTGCTGCCGATCGCCAGCGCCGTCAGGCGACCCGAACGGAGATGTGGCAAGGCCACATGAATAGGCAGAAACATGGCGTCGACCTGACCGCCCAGCAAATCGGTGACCGCCGGACCTGTGCCTCGGTAAGGAATGTGAGTGAGGAAAATTCGGGCGGTGTTCTTGAGCAACTCCATCGCCAGGTGGTGAGGTGTGCCCACACCCGGGGATGCGTAGTTGATTTTGCCGGGCTGACGGCGGGCGGTTTGAGCCAGTTCGGTGGCACTGCGAAATCCCGAGTTGGGGTGTGTGACCAGCAGCAATTGTCCCCAGCTCGTCTGGCTGATGGGCTCCAGGTCGTGTACGGGGTCAAAGGACAACTGAGGATAAAGGCTGCGGTTCATCACCAGCGTATTGACGCTAACCAGCAGGGTCGAGCCATCCGGTGCCGCGCGCACCACAGCTTCTGTGCCAATGTTGCCCGAAGCGCCGACCCGGTTTTCGACCACCACGGGACGGTTCAGCCGCTCCGAGAGTTTGGGGCCGAGCGTTCGCGCAATCAGGTCGATACCCGTGCCCGGCGTGAACGGCACCATCAGTCGCAAGGGTGCCGCGGCAGGTTGAGCGAAGGTCATGCCCGTGCCAATGCCAGTGGCCATCAGAGCCAGAATATCACGTCGGGTAAATACAGGGCGGCGCATGGTATGTGTCAAGTATGAAAAACGTGATTATCAGAGACAACGCGCCCGACTGGGCTACCGGGAATCCCTAGGCCATGGCGACTGACGGTTTATACGAACGGCCCGGATTTTTACTGCGTCGTTCTCACCAGATCTCGGTGGCGATATTTGAGCGGGCCTGCGCGTCACTTTCGCTCACGCCGGCACAGTACGGCGTATTGAGTATTGTCGAAGCGCAACCTTCCATTGACCAGACGCGCTTGGCCAGAGCCCTGGCGTTTGACAAGGTGACGGTACTGCGTGTGCTCAAGGGATTGCAGGAGAGGGGCTTGTGCGTGCGTCAGCCGGTCTTGCAGGGTCGACGCCAGATGGCCGTCACCCTGACCCCGGCAGGGCAAGCTTTGTTGCAGCAAGCGCGTCAACCAGTGCAGCAAGCTTATCGCGAATTGTTATCGCCTTTGAGCGATGTGGAGCAGGCGACATTGGTAGCGCTGCTGCAACGGCTGATTCAGACTCTGGAGCATGAAGCGCGTTCGAGCTTTGTGCCGATTGACTAAGGCCTGTACCCCAGTAACGCAGATAACTGCTGTGATTCGCTCTTGAGTGTTTGAGCGATGCGTTTGCAGACAGCTTCAGTGAGGCGAATTTCCGGGCCAAATACGCCGATAGAGCCTGCCACTTTGCCATGTTGATCAAAAAACGGCACAGCGACCGCAACCGCACCGGGAATCAGCTCGTGATGGCTGCTGGCGTACCCGCGCTTGCGGGTGGCCGATAGCTCGCGGTCCAGTGCTTTGAGGTCCACGTTGGTGCCACGCGCAAAGAGCTTTATCTCCTGGGGCGTGGCCTCCAGATACGCCAGGATGGCTCGACCCGTGGCACCCCGCACAATGCACTCTGTGTAGCCCACCCCCCTTTTGAAATTCAGGGGTTGCGGACTGGGCAGTTCGGCGACGCACAAGCGGTGTTCACCTTGCGCCACAAACAAGGCGACGGTTTCATGGGTGTGACTCCAGATGCGGCGCAAGACAGGTTCTGCCAAAGCACTGATGTCGAGACTGGCTGTCCAGACATGGGCCAATCGGGCTACAGACGGACCGAGACGAAAGTGTTGTGGCTCGCCGACTGACACCAGGAAACCGGATTCCTGCAAGGTGTAGAGCAAACGGTAGAGCGTGGGGCGCGACAGATCCACGCGCTTGAGTAGCTCAGTGGGCGACAACTCGATGTCGCTGGGGGTGAATGCCAGCAGGATGTCCAAGGCACGAGCGACGGCGCGGACATGGTCAGACTTTTCAGAAAGAGGCATACAAGATGGGTTGAATTCATGGTGTCCATCAGATGGACACAATAGGATTTAAATGGAAAATCACGGCGACTAAAATTGTCCGCCAGATGGACATTATGAATTTAATTTGACATCTGTCAAAGGGTCTCCCTAGAATCTGCGGGGCAAGAACGCATCCATTAACCAGGCTTGTAATGGCGTTCTCATTGATTCGCGAGAATGTCATGATGCCCATTGCCCCTGATGCCCGCTACAAATCCATGGTCAACTTGCGAGAGGGCAAGATCAGCCGCGAGATTTTTTCGAGTCGGGAAATCTACGAGGACGAACTGGACAAGGTGTTCACGCGGGCCTGGCTCTTTGTCGGGCACGAAAGCCAGATCCCCAACCCGGGCGATTTTTTCACCTCTCGCATGGGCGCTGAATCGGTCATTCTCACGCGCGACAAAAAAAACCAGGTCCATGTCTTCCTGAATTCGTGCCGCCATCGTGGCATGAAAGTGTGTCAGTACGACCACGGCAACACCCAATTGTTCACCTGCCCCTACCACAGCTGGAGTTACACCACGGAGGGTAAATTGTTCGGTGTCCCTCAGTTCAAAACTCTGTATGAGGGTTGTCTGGACAAGGACGAGTGGTCACTGATTGAAGTGCCCAAGCTGGCAACCTACAAGGGCACTGTGTGGGCGTCGTGGGATCCGCATGCCCCCGATCTGATGACCTACCTGGGCGACGCTCGTGCGCATCTGGACCTGGCGCTGGACTGTCGCGACGGCCGAGAAGGGGGATCCGAGGTACTGGTGGGTGTGCACAAGTGGATCATCCCGTGTAACTGGAAATTCGCCGCCGAAAATTTTCTCGGCGACACCTACCACAACGTCAGTCACCGCTCCGTCGACCTGATTGGCATCGGGCCCAGTGCCGAAGCCGGTGTGAAGGGGCGGCGTGACAACGAGCTGGACAAAGCGCAGCATGTTTGGGTGAACTTTCCCGCCGGCCATGGCGTCCACAGTGCGATCATGCCTGAGGGCTGGGAGTACACCAACACCTACCAGAACAACCCCATCGTCGCCGAGTATTTCCAACACTGCCACGCAGAGCGCCGGCGGCGGATGGGGGAAGATCGTTACCGGCTTGTTCCGTTCGTCGGCACCATATATCCGAATGTCTCGTTCCACGGCAATCAGCCTCGCAATCTGTGCGTGTGGCATCCGCACGGACCGGAGTCCACCGAGGCCTGGCGTTTCTTTCTGGTGGACGCAGATGCCCCGCAGGAGGTCAAGGATTTTTTGCGCACCTACTACATGCGCTATTCAGGACCTGCAGGCATGACCGAGCAAGACGACATGGAAAACTGGAATTACGCCACCGCGGGCAGTCGAGGTGTCATTGCCAAGCGTTACCCCTACAACTACCAGCAGTCGATGGGCAAAGTGGTCACGGACGGCCCGGTGGCGGGCAACGTCAGCCTGCAAGTGAGCGAGGAAAACCCGCGCCAGTTCTACCGCCGTTGGCGCGACTACATGCAGGGTGCGGATTGGGACACCTTGCTTGGCCGGCATGACTCGGGTCCTGCCAGTTTTGCCGAGTGAAGATCATGAAAACCATCATCGTCAGCGGCGGCACATTCGGTCTGGGGCAGTCCATCACCGTTGAACTGGCCCAGCGTGGTTATCACGTCGTGGCCTTTGGCTTGATGCAACCCCAGGTGTCGAGCACGGCACAAGGCGCCGATTCGCTGCGGGCTGAACTGGCAGCCTGCCGTTGCAGTGCCGACATCCTGGAGGCCGATGTCGCCGATGCCCTGGCCGTCGAGCGCGTGGTGGAGCACGCATTGTTGCGGCATGGCGCCATTCATGGTCTGGTCAACAATGCTGCGATTGGGCCTTTGGGGACCGTCCTGGAAACGAATGAAGCGCTGTTCGAGCGCATCCTGGCGGTGAACCTCAAAGGAACCTATCTGGCCAGCCGCGCGGTGTTGCCTCACATGATTCGTGCGGGCGGGGGTGCCATTGTCAATATCGGCTCAGGTGCAGGGTATGGCAAACCCAATATGGCTGCTTACAGTGCCAGCAAGGCTGGCATCTTGGGTTTGTCGATGGCAATGGCCTATGACCATTTTCATGACCATGTGCGTGTCAATGTGGCCATACCTGGCGGGGGCGGGATCATTTCAGGCATGAGTGTGGGGCGCATGGGCGGCGACACACAGGCCTTCGTCAAGAAGCCCGCCGTCGGTACGGTGGCGGGTCGTCCTGCCACGGGTCGAGATTTGGCCAGGGCTGTGGCGTTCCTGCTGAGCGATGAGTCCGAGGCGATCACGGGCACGGTGATCGATGTCGGGTGCTTTGCCCACCAGGGAGGGCCAATCGGTCTGAAGCCTTTTCAGGAGTCCACATGACGCAAGCTGTTGTTCAAACTGCTGTGAAACCGGGTCGCCTTGCGCGCGATGACCGGTATTTCAGCCTCAAGCGCGAGATTGAGGAATTTCTTTTCGACGAGGCCCAGTTGCTGGACGAGCGCGATTTCAAGGCTTGGATCGACACGCTGGCCGAAGATCTGCGCTATTTCATGCCGATGGAATTCAACGTCAAGTTCGGCGATCATGCCAGTGGCGAATTCACCCAGCGCCATGAGCACATGAGTTGGTTCAATGAGGGCAAGTGGACCTTGAACAAGCGCGTGGAGCAGATTCTCACGGGCGTGCATTGGGCCGAGGAGCCGCTCTCGCGTGTGTGCCGTTTGGTCAGCAATGTGCAGCTAACGGCCCTTCAAACCAGCCAAGCAGGCGAGTTGGAGGTGGATGTCAGCAGCCGGTTTCTGATCTATCAAAACCGGTGTGAATACGAGCAATATTTCTTTGTGGGCGATCGGCTGGACCGCATCCGCCTGACCGCAGGGGGGTGGCGTCTCGCACGGCGAGAGATCCGGCTGCATCAAAACGTGTTGCTGGCCAAGAACCTTTCTATTTTCTTCTAGGGGCAGATGGCATACTTCGTCGATCGGACACTCAGTCCGGCCGATGGCTGGTGCTGGTCATCGGCCTGCCTTGCTAGGTGTTGCAGAATACACAGGACAGGGTCTGGAACAATAGCCGGGTGACAGGAGGTCGCGGGCTGGTAGACCGTGACAACCTGCGGATGTGTACTGACCTGGAGGTGATTCATGCAAACTGAGGCCGAATTGCGGCGGGATCTCGCTGACTGTTACCGCTTGTTTGATTGGCTGGGCTGGTCCGAGCTCATTTTCAATCACATCACAGTACGGGTCCCCGATCGTGAAGGGTCGAAAACCGAATACCTCATCAATCCGTTCGGTTTGCACTACGCCGAGGTGACACCCGACAACCTGGTGGCCATCGACCTCGACGGCAACCACCGCCCCGGTGAGACGGGACAGGTCAACCGGGCTGGCTTCGTGATCCATAGCGCCATTCATGCCGCTCGTGCCGATGCGCATTGCATCATGCATGTACACACCACGGCCGGCAGCGCCGTGTCTTGCAAGGAAGAGGGCTTGCGGCATGACAACTTCTACAGTGCCCTGATGTTTGGTGATGTGGCCTATCACGACTACGAAGGGGTCACTACCCGGATGGATGAGCAACCGCGTCTGGTGGCATCGTTGGGGAATTCCAATCATTTGATTCTGCGTAACCACGGCTTGCTCGTGGTGGGGCCGACCATTCCGACTGCGTTCAATCGCCTCTGGACCCTGCAGCGCGCCTGCGAGATTCAGCTTGCATCGGACGCCGGGTCTGGGCCCAACCGGTCGATCCCGATGAACATCCTGAAGGATGTCCCCGCTATGCGAGTGGCGGGCAGTGGCGAGGTGCATCGGCTGATCTTTGACGCGATGTTGCGACGGGCCGGGATTCGGCGCTGACCGCTGTCGCAATTCCAGACCATTCAGCCCCATCGATAGCCTAACCACGCACACAGGCCACGGAATTCATGGATTACTCGACCAACATTTACCGACTTCGCCGAGCGCGCAAACCAACTCAGGCGAGCCTGCGCGTCGTGGCGGCTGGTCGCCTCGCCCCCACTGTGGCAAACGATGACTGGCCTGCCCTCGGGCGCAACGTTCGACCCATTGTGCCGTCTATGGGGGAGTCGGATACCGGCGACACCATTGGCCGCTTGTTCGCCAAGGAATTGTCCAAGCGCCTGAAGTTAGCTGTCGTGGTGGATCACCGGTCCGCAAAAATCGAGCGTTGGGGACGTATCGTGCGCGATGCCAGGATCGAGGTGAAATAAATGACGGACAAGGCCACACTGCCAGCCAGTCACGCCCCCAGCGAGCCCTTGCGACCCGGTATCGAACCTGGGCTGGCGGCCTTGGAAGCCCGTTTGGCCTGGGAGCTGGCGGCCTTGCAACTGCCTGCTGCACGTTGGACGCCCGAGCTGGCACACGAAGGTCATTCGATCGCGGATGTGGTCATCATCGGTGGGGGCATGTCAGGCCTGACACTGGGCGCTGCACTGAAGCACCGTGGCATGCAGGTCGATATCTACGACGAAGCCCCCGAAGGATTTGAAGGGCCGTGGGCCACCACAGCCCGCATGGAGACCCTGCGATCACCCAAGCAGTTGACCGGCCCGGCATTGGGCATCCCGTCGCTCAGTTTTCGCGCATGGTTTGAAGCCCAGTGGGGCACCGCGGCCTGGGATGCGATGGACAAGATTCCCCGTTTGCAGTGGATGGATTATTTGCGCTGGTATCGACGTGTGCTGGGGTTGGAGGTGCATAACCGACATCGCGTGACCGACATTTGGCCGCAATCCAACAACTTGGTGAAGCTGCGTCTGGAAGATCCGCAAGGCGTGGTGCTGGAGCGCTGGGCTCGGCGTGTGGTGGTGGCCACGGGACGAGCCGGTCTGGGCGGCGCCTGGGTACCTGACTGGGTACGTGAGTTGCCGCGAACACACTGGGCTCATTCGTCAGACCCCCACGACTACAGCACCCTCCAAGGGCTGCGGGTCGGCGTGGTGGGGGCGGGTGCCTCTGCCATGGACAGTGCGGCCACCGCGCTGGAAGTGGGTGCTGCGCGCGTGCATTTGTTGGTTCGTCGTACCGACATTCCCCGTATCAACAAAGGCAAAGGGGCTGGCAATCCAGGTTTTATCCACGGCCATGGTCAATTGCCCGATGCCTGGAAATGGCGCGTTCGCCATTACATCAACGTGCAACAGGTACCGCCCCCGCGGGGCAGCACACTGCGTGTATCGCAACATGCCAATGCCCATTTCCATTTGGGGTGTGCCGTTCAAGGCGCACGGCAAGAAGGGACTGCCTTGCAGGTCAGTACATCGGTCGGACCGATCGAACTGGACTTCCTCATCTTTGCCACTGGATTTGTGGTGAACTGGGCCGAGCGCCCGATGTTGCGTCATTTTGCTGCGCATGTGCGCACCTGGGGCGATCGATGGCAAGTCGAACCCGGTCAGGAGGATGCTGAGCTCGAGGCCTGCCCCGATTTGGGAGGTCACTTTGAGTTCCAAGTCAAAGCCGGGCATGATTGCCCGGGCTTGGATCGCATTCACTGTTTCAACTACCCGGCAGCCTTGTCATTGGGGGTGATCACCGGCGACATTCCTGCGATCAGCGAAGGGGCGCTGCGTTTGGCCACCACATTGGCAGGCTTGCTGTGGGCTGAAGACATCGAACACCATTTCGAGCGCATGCAGGCCTATGCTGAGCCTGAGGTGTATGGTGATGAATGGGTGGCTGTGCCCTTGCCATAGCGCAGGCCGGGGGAGATAGGTCAGAAAACTGTCTGCCGGCGAGGTGTTACGACCCCGTGGCGCGCAAGGAAGGCAAGCCAATGCCTGACGCATCGAAGCCGCCATCCACGGCGAGCAATTGACCATTCACATAGGATGCGGCGGGGCTGCACAGGAAGCCGATGCAAGCCGCAATTTCCTCCAGTGTGCCGTAGCGGTTCAGCGGAATCGCATCGTGGTAGTCCTTGCGAATAGCGGGACTGTGCACCTGCCTGGCCATCTCGGTCTCGACCGGGCCGGGCGCAATGGCGTTCACACGAATGCCGTCCTGGCCGTATTCCACGGCCTGTTGTTTCGTCAGATGCACCACCGCGGCCTTGCTCGTGCCGTAGGCCACGCGCAAGGTGCTGGCACGCAGACCGGAGATCGACGCGATGTTCACGATGGCACCGCCGCCGCTTTGTTTCATCAGGGGGACGAACGCCTGGGAGCACAGAAAAACGCCATCCAGGTTGGTGCTCATGACGTAGCGCCACTCCTCAAACGTGGTTTGCCCGATGGGTTTGAACACGGCCACGCCTGCATTGTTGACCAGTGCATCGACGCGGCCAAACTGCTGAGTCAGGGTGGTGACCGCGGCCTCGACCTGCGCCGGATCGGATACATCGCACACCACATCCCGGGCAGTGCTGGGGTCTGAGAAGGCATGGGCGCTGGCCTTCAGGGCGGCCTCATGGTTGTCGAGTCTTGCCACGCGGTAGCCGTGGTTGAGAAACCACTGGGCGCTGGCCAGTCCAATGCCGCGGGCAGCACCCGTCACAACAGCCACGGGGGAGGGAGAGGAGGCAGGGGTCATGGGCAGTTGAAAAATTGGGTGGCGCTGGAGCGGGGCTAGGGGTTGAAATGACTGTACACCAGCACGCAAGGACTCAAGAATTGAGTTATATAACATCACCGGCGGTGCCGGTGACCTGGGCGGCGCAACCAGCCAACGCTTCGCCGCTGAAGGGGCGCGCGTGGCGGTTGTCGACATGAACCTGCAGGCGGCCCGGCACAGCGCAAATCATGAAGACCCTTGTGGCGCGTGACCGCGCCGGTCGTCACGCAGTGCCGAACTGATCCGGATGTTGGGTGCGCAGCCAGTGCAGTGCCCCCAGCCCTGCCGCACGGCCCGTGGCCATGGCCGCCGTGAGCAAATAGCCACCCGTGGGGGCGTCCCAGTCCAGCATTTCACCCGCCACAAACACGCCGGGGCAGGGCAGCAGCATCAGGTTGGCGTTCACCGCCTCGAAACACACCCCACCGGCGGTGCTGATGGCCTCGGCCAGGGGCCGCGCAGCCTGTACACGTAAAGGCAGGGCCTTGATGGTCTGGGCCACGTGGGCCAGGTCTTGCCACCCGTCCTTGCCCAGCACCTCGAACAACAGCGCTGTTTTCACACCCTGCAGTCCCAGGCGGCTTTGCAGATGGCTGGACATCGAGCGGCTGCCACGCGGATGACGCAACTCGGCTTCAACACGCGCCAGGTCATGCTGAGGAAGTAAATCGAGCGTGAGCTGGGCACAGCCTTGAGTGGTCAATTGCTGGCGTAAGGCTGCTGAAGCCGCGTAGATCAGGCTGCCCTCGACGCCGTACTCGCTGATCACGAATTCGCCGGCCTTGCGCTCCCACCGCCCATTGGGGTGCTGCACGCTCAGCACCACGGGTTTGACGGGTGAGCCCGCAAAGCGGGTGCGAAGATGTTCACTCCACGGGACCTCAAACCCGCAGTTGGAACTTTGCAAGGGTTGCACCTTCACCTGGCGGTCTTGCAACCAGGGCACCCAGGCCGCGTCTGAACCGAGTTGCGGCCAACTGCCTCCGCCCAAGGCCAGGACGGTGGCTGCAGGCTGTAACGACATAGTCTTGCCCTCATGGGCCAGATGCAGGCTGCCATCTGGATGCCAGCCTTGCCAGCGGTGGCGCACGTGGGTGCGCACCCCCAGGTCGCGCAAGCGGTGCAGCCAGGCTCTCAAGAGCGGGGATGCTTTCATCGCCTTGGGGAACACCCGTCCTGATGAGCCCACAAAGGTCTCGATGCCTAAGCCGTGCACCCAGGCGCACAGAGCCGAGGCGTCAAAGGCATCGAGCGCGGGTTGGAGCACCGATTGACGATCGCCATAGCGGCGCGCAAAACGATCAGGCGCTTCGCTGTGGGTGATGTTCAACCCCCCCACGCCAGCGCGCAAGAATTTACGGCCCAGCGAGGGCATGGCCTCATACACGTCGACAGCGCAGCCGGCACTGGCCAGAACCTCGGCTGCCATGAGACCTGCAGGCCCCCCGCCGATCACGGCCACCCCAGGGGATTGTTCAACAGACATGGCCTGAATGGTAGTCGATGGGCCGCAGTGGTCCGGCACCTCGTGCGTCATCGAACAGAGATTCAAGTGAACAGGCGCGATAAATGGCATGGGCGACTCGCTGGGGGCGCTGTCCGGGTATTGTGAGCCCTGTTACGGGAAAGTCCTGCATGAAACTGATCGAGAACTGCACATGAGTGCCAAAGCGGGCTCTGTACCTCCGCATGATCTGGACAAGATCATCAACGCCAACATCGCTCGGATCACCTCGGGTCTGTCGCCGGCTTCATTGTTCAACGCGTATGTGGATTGGCTCATACACCTGAGCTTCTCGCCAGGCAAGCAGCGTGAACTGGCGCTCAAGGCGGGCAACAAGGCGCGCAAACTGATGGCGCACCTGATCCAGAGCAGCTGGCGGCCCTGCGAGTCGTGTATCGATCCTCTGCCGCAGGACACTCGCTTCGCCGCTGCGCAATGGCAGCACATGCCCTACCAGGCCATCTACCAGGGTTTTTTGATGCAACAACAGTGGTGGCACAACGCCACCACCGATGTGCCTGGCGTGAACCACCACCATGAGCGGGTGCTGGATTTCACCTCGCGCCAGTTGCTGGACGTCGTATCACCCTCCAACTTCTTCTGGACCAATCCCGAGGTGTTACATCGCACCATCGAGCGCGGGGGGCTCAACCTGCTGGAAGGCTCGCGCAACTGGTGGGAGGATGTGCTGCGTCGGCTGTCTGACAAACCCACGATGAACACCGATCACTTTCGACCCGGTCATGAGGTGGCCATCACACCTGGGCAGGTGGTGTACAGGAATCACCTGATTGAACTTATCCAGTACAACGCCCAAACACCCGCGGTGTTCGCCAGCCCCATTCTGATGGTGCCCTCGTGGATCATGAAGTTCTACATCCTGGACCTGTCACCCCATAACTCGATGGTCCGGTATTTGGTCAACCGGGGACACACGGTGTTCATGGTGTCGTGGCGCAATCCACAGGCCAAAGATTGGGCCCTGGGCATGGACGACTACCTCAACCATGGGGTGATGGAAGCCATTCGCGTCGTGAGCGAGAGGGTACCCAAGCAAAAGATACAGGCCGTGGGCTATTGTCTGGGCGGGACCTTGCTGTCGATTGCCGCCGCCTTGATGGCGCGCACCGATGACACGCGGTTGAAATCCTTGAGCCTGCTGGCGTCGCAGGTGGACTTCACCGAACCGGGCGAACTCGCCTTGTTTATCGACGACAGCCAGTTGACCTTTCTGGATGGCGTGATGTCAGACCAGGGCTTTCTCGACGGCAAGCAAATGGCGGGCGCTTTCACTTGGCTGCATCAGCGCGACCTGGTTTTTTCGCGCATCGTCCGCGATTACTGGCTGGGACAGCGCGCACCGGTGACGGACCTGATGGCCTGGAATGCCGACGCCACCCGCATGCCCTACCGCCAGCACAGCCACTACCTGCACAGCCTGTATCGCCACAACGATCTGGCCGAGGGGCGTTATCTCGTCGAGGGTCGACCGGTGGTGCTGCGGGATGTGCGGTGGCCGGTATTTTGTCTGGGCACCCAGCACGACACCGTTTCCCCCTGGCGATCGGTGTACAAACTGCACCTCTTCACCTCCACTGAGTTGACGTTTTGTCTCACCAGCGGGGGGCACAACGTGGGCGTGGTCAACCCACCCGGGGGAAGTGCCCCGCGGCATTACCAGTTGTCGCGGCGCAAGCAAGGGGCCAAATACCAGGATCCGGACACCTGGGCTCAGGAAGTTGCACTCCACCCAGGGTCATGGTGGCCCGCCTGGGCCCAGTGGCTGGAGCGGCAGGCCGGACCTTTGCGCAAAGCGCCCCAGGGGAGGAAATCTGCTGCTGGCCATGCATCGCTGGGCCATGCGCCTGGGCACTATGTCCTGGAAATCTGATGCCACAGGGAAGGTCCCGAGTACTTCACGGGCATCACACGTCGGGACAGGACCCCCTCAACGGGCCCTCGTCACAACCCAGACGTCTGTTGGCCATATGTCACGCAACTGTCACACAAGCCCGCTAGAGTCACACCAGTTATTACACACCCTAGGACTTTCTCATGACCATCTTGCCACGTTCATTGATTTCATTGGCCTGCGCACTGGGCCTGTCGTTTTCGACCTATGCCCAGGACATCACGGGTGCTGGGGCCAGCTTCCCAGCCCCCCTGTATAGCAAATGGGCGTCCGAGTACAACAAAGCCACCAACCTGAAGGTCAATTACCAGTCGGTGGGCTCAGGCGCCGGTATCAAGCAGATCGATGCCAAAACCGTGGACTTTGGCGCATCGGACATGCCGCTCAAGGACGAAGAGTTGGCGCAGAAAAACCAGCTGCAATTTCCCACCGTGATTGGCGGCG
>JACCDP010707509.1_pt1 | contig 50043 bp, 49 predicted proteins | sample 7445841 | NCBI WGS metagenome assembly JACCDP01 (sample SAMN15323441, study PRJNA562643) | freshwater metagenome | isolation source: river surface water | place: USA:Blue River Watershed | collected 2017-08-17
ATTGCGATACAGTGGTACACAGGTGCGCATCCCCACCATTGAGTTGGGTGAAGTGATAGATAACAATGAAGCTGTAGTTTTTGATATTGCGGCGTCAAGACAGATGAGCCAGCATTTGTTCGTTTATGGTAATGTAGGTAGCAGTTTTCGAAGTCCGAATGTTGACGATTTGGGCACATTGGGCATAGTGGATTTTCGGTTTGAATTGCCCCAATATGGGCTGTCGCCAGAGTATAGTTTGAACAAAGAGTTGGGTGTTAAATGGAAATCTAATCGGGCGATGGCTACCTTGAGTGGCTACCATAACCGATTGACGGGCTTGATCACCCGGGTAAAATCGCCTTCAGATAGTTTGCAGGGATATCCAGTTTACTGGAAGCAGAATGTGGGGGAATCAGAAATTCGGGGTGCGGAATGGGATTTTCAACTGCTGATAGGCAAGAAGTCGCAGGTTAAGGCCGGCGCATTTTTTACCGTGGGTGATAACCTCACAGCGCATGAGCCGATGCGAAGAATTCCTCCTGCTATGTTCAATGTTGAGTGGATTTATAGGCCCAATAAACAGTGGCAAATTGGATTGGCGATGTATGGGGCAAAGTCTCAACAGCGCTTGGCCAAGGGCGATATTCAGGACAACCGGATTGGGCCGCAAGGAACTGCAGGTTATGTTATTGGCGATGTGCGCTGTCGTTATCAAAAGAAGGGGATGTACATAGATGTTGCGCTAACGAACGTGGGCAATGATTTATATAAGACCCATGGATCTGGTGTGTTTATGCCGGGAAGAGCTTTGCAATTTGTTTTGGGTTTTTGACCAAATTGTTGTCGTCGATTATTTCAGTGTTGCATTGATTTGAGTGCATTGTAAATGGATTGTTACGTTTGCATTATTCGGTTTTGCGGTATTGAGATAGATGTACATTTGGTGATGGTAAATTGATATTTGACGAGCTTGTTCTTGGGGGTGTTTTTAGTGTTAATTAATTGAAATATAGGTACTTGTGTTAAAGTATCTCGCCAGACCATGTTGTTTTTATTTGAAGGTTATTTTAAATAATTCTTGTTTATCATTCGGTAACGCATTTAAAGGAATGTCATAACGTTGAGGCAGTTGATTTGGATCGTTAAACCAAACCAAATCAAATGAAAAAGAAATCGTTTCAAGTGAAGAAGTTAAGCGGGATTGCGGCGACGTTAGTTGCTATTCTCGTTCCTACTTCTGCCCTGGCTCAGGAGGTCACAGACACCGGCAAGGTGGAAGAGGTAGTTGTCACTGCCTTGGGTATCAAAAAGGAAAAAAAGAAATTGGGTTATGCAGTGCAAGAAATTGCTGGCGCAGACCTAGTAAAAGCCAAAGAACCCAATGCTGTGAACAGCATGGTGGGAAGAGTCGCTGGCTTAACAATCGGACAAAGTGCGGAATTGTTGGGTACACCAAACATTGTATTGCGTGGTAGCGACATCCGTCGTGGTCAGAGTGTATTATTTGTAGTTGACGGTATTCCGATTAACTCTGACGCCTACAATTTGGGTCCAGATGATATCGATAAAGTAACTGTGTTGAAAGGTCCAGCTGCTGCGGCTTTGTATGGATATCGCGGTCAAAACGGTGCCATTGTAATTACAACCAAAAAAGGTAGTAAGCGTGGTGTATCTGTGGAATTCAACTCAAGCAATATGATTGAGAATGGCTTTTTGACCATTCCCAAGGTACAAGACGAATACGGTCCTGGCGATCACGGAAAATATTCTTTCGTAGATGGTAAAGGGGGCGGATTGAACGATGGCGACTACGATGTATGGGGTCCAAAGTTCGAGGGTCAGATGATCCAACAGTACGATGGTTTGAAGCCATGGACTGCGCGTGGTGCCAATAACTTGGAGCGTTTCTTGCGTCCAGGTATGGTGAGCAGCAATAACATTAGTGTAGCAAATTCAACAGAGAAAACCGATGTGCGTTTTTCTTTTACCAACTTGCACCAAGGTGGTATTGTGCCAAATACCCAGTTCAATAGCAACACATTCAATATCAGCAACACGGTTCGTTTCAACGATCGTTTGCGTTTGGATGCAAACATCAACTACAACAGACAGTCAACGCCCAACATCAATGATGTAAACTACGGACCTAACAGTTTGATTTACAATATGACCATTTGGGGTGGTGCAGACTGGGATGTAATGGCCGATGATATTCGCGGGATTTGGCAGCCTGGTAAAGAGGGTGTTCAGAGTGTATATGCTGAGTATCAGCGCTACCACAACCCATGGTTTGTTGCCGAAAAGTGGTTGAGAGGTCACTACAAAAATGATATATATGGTTATGCTTCTATGAACTATGAGTTGAGCAAGAGCTTGACAGCCATGGTTCGTACTTCTATGACTACCTATGATTTGTTGAGAACAGAAAAAATGCCTTTCTCTGCGCATCCTTATGGCCGTGAAGAAGGTCGTGGCGACTATCGTGAAGACAGACGTGCGATGTTCGAATCGAACAACGAATTCATGGTGAACTACGACAAAGAATTCAACAAGACCAACGTGCATGTGTCTGTGGGTGGTAACCGTCGTGATTTTGAATACACCAGTTCTTTCACCACCACCGATTATTTGAACGTGCCTGAAGTATATAACTTCAACAACAGTGCGAATCCAGTTAAGGCATACAATTTTGGTTCAGAAATGGCTGTAAATTCATTGTATGCATTGGCAGACGTTGGTGGCAAAGGTTACAACTTGAACTTGGGTGTTCGTCGCGACCAATTGTCAACTTTGCCTTCAGGTAGCAACAGCTACACTTATCCTTCAGCATCTTTGAGTGTAATTCCTACTGATTTCATGGAGCGCAGCAAAGTGTTGAATTTCTTGAAAATCCGTGGTTCTTATGCTCAGGTAAAGGGTGGTTTGACCAATCCAACCGTTGGACCTGCTGGTTACCCAATCGGATACGGGTCTGCATACAGCTCGCCTTACGATGGTCCATCTTTCACCAACTCTTCTGTTTACTCTACGCCGTTGGTTTACCAAGGAAAGCCTGCTGCTTATTTTACCAATACTATCGCCAATGCGAGTTTGCAACCATTCCAACGTACAAACTTGGAGGCGGGTATCGAAGCCAAAATGTTCAAAAACCGTTTTGGTCTTGAGGCCACCTACTTTGTGTATAATGATGGTCCTGGTATTTATCAGAGAACTGTTTCTGAGGCAACTGGTTACACCAATCAGTTGGTGAATGGTATCGAAACCCAGCGTAAAGGTTGGGAAGTTAGTTTGAATGGCGACATCGTAAAGCCTAAAGTAAAGAATGGTTTTTCATGGGAGGCCATGGTGAATTTGTCTCGTTACAGAGAGTTCTTGACTGGCGTTTACGACGGTGTTGATCAGATTGCTGCAAACTATTTTGTATCTGATAACTCAAGTAATCGCTTCATCAAGGTTGGTGATCGTATCGATGCTATTTACTGTGGTTCTTTCGCAAGAAATGCCGAAGGTGAGTTGATCAATGATGCAGGTGGCCGTCCTATCGTATTGCCAAAAGGTCAGCAACAGGGTTATGCCTTACCTGATTTGGTATGGGGTGCATTCAACAAAATGTCTTACAAGAATTTCACTTTCTCTTTCCAGTTCGATGGTCGTATCGGTGGATCTGTAGTAAACCAAATCCAACGTCAAACTTTCCGTGGTGGTCGTAACATTGAAACTGTACAAGACAATATCAAAGATGCCAACGGACAAGGTATGGGTGCTGCCCGTTACAACGATTACCAAGGAGTAAAGTCTTGGGTAGGCGAGGGTGTACAGATTGTAAGTGGTACTCCTAAGTTTGATCCGATAACAGGTGAAATCACAAATATGAGTGAATTGACTTTCAAGAAGAATGAGTCTGCTACCTACTTGCAAGATTACATTAGTCGTTACTATGGTCAATACGAAGCCAACTTAATGAGCAAGAGCTACGCCAAATTGCGTGAGGTATCGATCACTTATCAGTTGCCTGCAAAAATGATGGGTAAGACGTTCAAGTCTGCCAGCGTTTCTTTGGTAGGTCGTAACTTGTTGTATTTCGCAAAAGGAAAGGACGATGTAGACTTGGATCAGTTCCCAGGTATGATCGGTTATACCGCTTTACAAACACCAACTTTGCGTCGCTATGGTGTAAATATCAATTTAACTTTCTAATTAAAAACGAGACTTAGTATCATGAAAAATAGAATTTTCCTTGCACTGGCTGCGATCGTAGCATTGGCAGTTTCAAGTTGTAAAGTAGATGGATTGGATAAAGATCCTAACCGCCCCACGGCGGTGACTCCTGATTTGGTTTTCAACGGCATTTGTAATTCCATCGTAATTAATCCTTGGGATGATGAGGCACGTTGGTGTCAATACAACTGTTGTAATTATAACTACTACGGCAACCAAGAATACAATTGGAGCGGTGCTAGTTTGCGTTTCACAACGTTGAAAAACGTACAAAAGATGGAAGAAGAGGCCAAGCGTGTGGGTTATGCCGACGTGAATCCTTACTCTGCTGTTGGTAAGTTGATGCGTGCTTACATGTATTACGAGATGACCATGTTGGTGGGAGATTTGCCTCTGGATGAAGCGTTGAATTCATCAACGACATTGTCACCTAGCTACGCCACTCAAAAAGAGGTGTTTGTTCAAATTCTTAAATGGCTGGATGAAGCCAATTCTGATATGGGTGCTTTGATTTCAGCCGGTAAAGGTAGCATCGCTGGTGATATTTATTTCAACGGTGATTTGGCTGCTTGGCAGAAGGCGAACAATGCGTTCACTTTGCGTGTATTGGTGGCTTTGAGCAAGAAAGAATCTGATGCTGATTTGAACGTAAAAACCAAGTTTAGCAACATTTTTTCAAATCCTGCCAAGTATCCTTTGTTTACAACCAACGGTGACGGTTTGCAATATGTGTACAACACCACCTTCAACAAATACCCCACAAATCCTGACAATTTTGGATTCGATGCAACTCGTTACAACATGAGTGCTACTACGTTGAATACCTTGGCCACATTGAAAGATCCACGTGCCATGATGTTCGCTGAGCCTGCGGGCAGCAAATTGAAGGGTGGTGCTCAACCCACTGATTTTAGTGCTTTTGTTGGTGCAGAATCTAGCATGGATTTGGCAGATATGTCAACCAAGGCGGGTACCGACAATGGTGCTGCTTACTTGCCTGGTGAATTCTCGTTCTACAACAGAAAGCGTTATTATTCAACGTATACTGCTGAAAACAACATCATGGTGGGTTATGCTGAGATGTGTTTCAACATCGCTGAAGCCGCAAACCGCGGTTGGATTTCTGCTTCTGCCAAAGATTGGTACGAAAAGGGTATTGCAGCTTCTCAAGAGTTTTACGGAGTGGTTAACGGACCTGTAGATGTTTATTTCTTTAAGCCCGGTGGTAAAGTGACTGACGGTGCTTCATATAACAAATACACTATCAACTTCGATCAAGCTGCTTACTTGGCACAACCACTGGTGTCATACGCTGGTAACAACGCCCAAGGGTTGGAGCAAATTGTGGTTCAAAAGTACTTGGCCTTCTTCCAAAACAGCGGATGGGAAGGGTATTTCAACTATCGTAGAACCGGTTCGCCTGCTTTCTCAAAAGGTGGTGCAGGTACGGCAAACTCTGGTTTGATTCCCAGAAGATTCCAGTACCCATCTTCAGAAGGTGTGAACAACAAATCAAACTGGCAAGCTGCATTGGATCGTCAATTCGGAGGAAAAGACGATATCAATGCCGACATGTGGATTTTGAAGTAATCATTCATTAGGTATAGGTTAATAGTTAGTAAGGGGGAGTAGGTAAAACTGCTCCCCTTTTTTTAAGTCGAATTCTATGGAAATCATCGAAAAAATTAAAACACTTTTTTTGGATCATGGTCAGGAGCGCTATGGTGAAGACGTTACGCAGCAAGAACATGCCATTCAATGCTATTTGTTAGCCCAAGAAGCCAATGCGGAATTAGCGTTGAGGGTTGCGGCCTTTTTGCACGATATCGGCCATTTGGCTTACCCTGAAACCGAGGGACATGCCAAAGACATGAAACACGAAGAAATTGGAGCCACACTATTGCTGTCTTGGGGATTCGGAGAAAAAGTGGCGAGTATGGTTGAAACCCATGTTTGGGCAAAGCGATATTTGGTGAGTTGTGAACCCTATTACATCAATCGTCTAAGTGCTGCCAGTTTGAAGAGTTTTCAAATGCAGGGTGGCTTGATGACCGATGAAGAAGTGGCGTTAGCCCGAAAGCATCCCTATTTCCAACAAGCTTTGAATTTGAGGCGATGGGACGATACAGGAAAGCGTGTTGATCTCGTATCCGAAATTCCTGCCCAAGTTTGGGATGATCTGGAAAAATGCTTGGCGATGAACGCTTAGTTGAGCAGTTGTCCAAGGGTATCTTCCGCCATGCCGAAGCCAAGTGTCATGCCCGCACCACCGGGGCCATTGGCCAAGAATACGCCTGGTTCGATTTCCTCGAACCACTCACTTTGTCCATTTTGCATCTTCAAGTACTGTCCTGTCCAACGCTGAGCCATTTGTACTTGGGGAATTTCCATCACATCATTCATGTAGTCTAGGATGAGCTGATCTACATCGTCTTGTTGAAATGGCTCGTGGTGCATGCCGTAATCGTGGCTATCGCCCAGGGTGAGTTGGTTGTTATAGTTCTGACTCACCAATAGATGAATGCCATGGTATACCTGTTTGGGGTAGTTTTCACTGGCCCATTTTTTATAAATGGCGGTGGAGGGAAGTTTGTCGTAACTGCCATAATGCAAAAAACTCAATCCAGCGCAAAGGGCGGGGATGGTTTGAGAAATCCGCGCAGTTCTGAGCATATTGAGCTGACTGATAGTAACCGGAGCTGACTCAAATACACCGGGGTATAAGAGTTGGGTTTCGTAGCCGCTACAAAGTACAATGATATCGGCCTCGTAGCGTTGTTTTTTTGCTGTGACAATGAAACTTGTACCGATGTCAATGACCGGTGAATTAAAATGAAAATTGATGCCGTGGGTAGCCTGTAAATATTGGGGCAATAGCCGTATGGCTTCCCTTGATTCTACAATGATTTCAGTTCCGCTGTAAATAGCGCCATGGTTATTTTGGCTATGGGCGTAGGGGAGCAGGGCTTTGGTTTCTTGTTTGTTGAGCAATTGAAGCCTTTCGCGGTGCGGATTTTCGCGCTCCAAAAATTCACGACCCATTTCGAATTCGAGTTCGTTGGAAAGTAACTGTAGGCTGCCCGTTTGTTTATGCCATATATTGGCTGCTTTGCACACGTCAACCCAGATTTGGCGCGATTTCATAGCGCGATCTAGCAGTTTTCCTTTGGGTTGTCCGATAGGCCAAACCATTCCAAAATTTCTTATTGAGGAACCGGTTGCCTTTTCAGAACGTTCAAAGACATCCACGGAATATCCCCTGTTGCTCAATGATTTGGCATAGGCTAGTCCTAGGATTCCGGCGCCTATTACGATGGCTTTAGGTTGTGATGATGTGTGCATGATTGGACGAAGATTTCTTTTTTTGAAGTTGATATGGAATAAATAAGGCAAGGATAAAAATGAGGCAAGATCCTACGATAATGAGGTCTAAGTACAAGGATGTCCATCGAACGGAGTCTAGCTTGTTGAGTAAAGCGAAAGAACTAATGATTAGGGAGAACAGGTAACCCACACTATCGGCGATGTAGATCAAAAACCCAGAATTGCCAGATTCACCAGAAAAACCCACAATTCTATCCATCACACTGATATTGATGAGAATATAACCTAAGTAAAATCCACCCCCAGTAAACATCAGTAACCCTACGATTGACAAGCGTTGCTGATTAAACAATATTGTTGCTGCGATACTGGTTAGTACGCCAATGATGATAGAAATGGTGGTGGTATTCAAGGCCACTTGATGGTTTTTGATCCAAGAGAATAGTGGGATTAAACACAACAACACTAAAGAAACCGCGAGTTCCATGTTGGTAAAAACCTCCCGGGAATAAGCGCCGTTTTCGATGAGCATTTCGGCTGTGAAGTTGTCTCTGAAGTCCCTCATGATCGTGAATATTCCATAAATTACTACAAAGGGGACGAGTATCGGGCCGTGGTCGCGCAGAAATTGCTGCTGCTGGGTGGCGGTCATAGGTTTTCTGGCATTTCTTAATTTGAGGTCCTCTGCATTCGGTGGAGGTAGTTTTTCTAAAATCAAAATCACCAATGCAGCGGCAATTAGGGCAATTACGGCAGTGAAAAATGGTACTTGATGTATTTGTAAGCTGAGTGCATTTTGAAGGTAAAGACCGAAAGTTTTCACCCATCCTGATGAAAATACAAAGGTGCAAGCCAGCATCGCTCCAATGAGTTCTGTATATTTTCTTCCTTCCACATAAGAAAATACAATTCCCCAAACCAACCCCAGTGGAAATCCATTGAACAACATCAATAAGGGCCATGTTGTGGGTGGCAGAAATTGTAGTAGGTATAAGGGGATGGTGGCGAGCGACAAAATTGCGATTAGATAGATGCTCCGGTCTTCGTGTTTGATTTTGCCTAACATGCGAATTCCGTAGAATTTACTCAATGTGTACCCCAATAATTGGGCTAATACCATCCAAATTTTAACATTGACACCCCAAACCAAAAGATTGTCGTAGACCAAGGCTGAAAAAGGTTTTCTTACCGCATACATGAAAGTGTAAAGGCAAAAGGTAGTAATGCCCAACAATATGGCATGGATGAGGTGTTTTCGGAGGTGGATTACTTGGGCCATTTGTAGTCTAAGTTTTTGATATTGACATTGGTGAGAATCTCCAGCCTTGCCATGGTTTCTTTGTAGCCACCCATTAACTCGGAGGGGTGGTGGGCATCGCTGTTCATGAGTAATGGTATGTGTTCTGCTGCAAGGGATTCGAGCAATCCATAACGCGGGTAGGGTTGGGATAACCCTTTTTTGTATAGGGCTCGGGTATTGATTTCGACAAATTGGTATTGCGATTTATTTTCAATTAACCTTTCGGCGAGTTCTTGGTAAAACCAATCGCTCATACCATCGAATTCGGGTAGCTGTTGGGCATTAAGGACAATTTTGTCTACATGTCCAATGATTTTAACTTTGTTGTGTAAAATCGGCTTGGTGAGCATTTGTTCTGTGGCATCTAAATAGTTCTTAAGAATTTTTTTCAATGAATATTGATGTCCTTTCAGGGCAAGCATAAATTGTGCATAGGTGCCATCAATTTCGTAGAATTTTGGTGATTCACTTTTGCTTGTTGGATCCTTAAGAAAATGAATGCTACAAATCAGGTAGTCTGCCTGTTGAATGCGCAATTCTGATAAGCTCGGAAAATTCAATCCTTCCAAAAAATCTATTTCAAATCCATGCAGAATCTTGATTTTGCCCTTCTGTGATTGCTTGAGCGATAAAATATGTTCGCAATAGGCATCCAATTTCTCGGGGTTCATGCTCCAGTTGCACTCAAATGGAAGGGGTGCGTGTGCGCTGAATCCAAAGTATTTGAAATTCAACTCTATGGCTTTTTTGATAAAGTCCTCTGGCGCGCCTTTGCCATCACAATAGTCGGTGTGTGTATGTAGATTCACAATAAACTGGGTAGGCGAAGTAACCAGTCTAGTGTTTGATTAATTTGTGCTGGGTGTTAAGGATTGGTTATTTTCGATTTTTTCGATTCCTCAAATTGAGGATTTTATAGAAATCGGGACCTGCCGATTTGAGAAAAAGTTCGGCCATGGCTTCCTGTAAGTTGCTCACGACGGCGGTGCTAGGGTAAGCGTTCCATCGTACATTGCTTTTGTCTACGGCCATCAAAATGTTCCATTGACATTGGGCGTGGTACCCCCGTAAAATATCAAATTTTGTACTGCCTAAATTGGCAACCCTGTCTGCCTTGGTGACACCGGCTTTTCTCATTAGAGAGAATATGACATCGGGTAGGGTGCCCTGGGCCTGTTTTGAGTCGCTGTGGGTGAAAGCATCAATTCGGTCGAATAAATTGGCTGATTTTAGCGCTATTTCTGTGGTTTCTTGACTCAGCCATGAAGTGACACCGATTTTGATGCCTTTTGAATTTAGTACTTGCAGCAAGTGTTCTGCTTCTTTGAGTTGGGGCGAATTGATGGGACTTCCTAAGTAGGCATTGAATTGATGGCGGATATTGGCAGATATTTCGGCAAGTGTTGCCTCGTTGCAAGGGTTGTCACTGCGCTGACATAGCGTAGAAACTACCTCCGGAACGGTTCTGCCGATAAGTTCTGCCAAGACCCATTCGTCGCCCGGCAAACCTTTTTCCTTGAGGCCCTGCTGAAAAATTGAAACGATGGGTTTCGCCTCGGAAAGCAACAGGTCAAACAGGGGGATTATAATGATTTGGGGCAGATTTGTCGTCATAGGAAAACTGCGTAAAGTTATAAATTATTGGCTATCTGTTCGTTACGACAATATTGTGATTGGATTGTATTATTGCTGAAAGAATACGGGTTCTTTCGGCGTTTTTGGCCCGGTTTGATATAGGTGTTCTCCCATTCGGATGATGCGACTCACAAAATCGCGCATCGAAATTTTATGTGTTTTCAGCAAGCCCGGTAGCATACTTTTGGTGGGATGGAGGTTAGGCATGGTGTTTACATCTAGGACGTATGGCGTATCGCCTAGGAGTCTGATATCTACCCGCGAGAAGAAGGTGAGGCCCAGTGATTTGTGGGCTGCGAGGCAAGTATTAATGATGTTATTTTTCTCTGTCTCGCTCAGGGAAGGGTGATAGCTGCGACGGGTTTTTCCGTGTGATTGTCCCGCCAGATAAACGGTCCTTTTGGGGTAGGGGATTACCTCCAGAGGCGGCAGTGTTTCAAAGCCATTGCCATTTTCGTTGGGGATGATGGCAACGCTAAATTCTCGGCCCATGAGGTAAGGTTGGGTGAGTTTGTCTTCGGCGCACCGCGCCTCGAATTGTTCAAAAGCGGTTTGGGCGTCGGTAATTTCAATGCCGCGATGGCAGCCACCTTTTCGGGGTTTGGTGATGTAAAGTCCTTGCGTTATCTCCGCATAATGTTTTACGGATTTGGGTACGGCAATTTGATGATCGATGAGGACTTGTTCTACGAACAATTTGTCTTGAGCCATTTGTTGCTGAACACCCCCACTGCTGAGATGTTTGATTTTATTGGCGTCTAGCCATTCTGCGATATCGGCTTGGGAGTGTTCGTGAAAGCCATAACAAACGTTGATGACAAAATCAAAGGTGAGCAGAAGATCTACCAGTGCTTGGTTGGGTTCGGTCATGTGTATAACGCTGCCTTGGGCATTGGTGGGCAATCCCTTGAATAAGTTGATCACGGTAGCTGTATCTACGTTTTCTTTCCAGGGAGTGAATCGACTTTCGGCGTACAATATGGCAATTTTCATAGGAGGCGCAATTACTTTAAATGGTATCTCCAAATTGTTACAGAGGTGTTACGCTTTTCCGCCATTGACGCATTTAACAGAGATTTAATTTTAAATTCTCATGGCGAGTATTGTTTTGTAGCCATGAAACCACAGTTGGTCGTAATGGATATGGCGGGTACAACCGTCAATGATTTTGGGTTGGTGCAGCAAGCTGCCATCGATGCCATGAAATGGAAATTGAACATCGAAATCACGATGGATCAGGCCAATAAAGTCATGGGGATTCCCAAGAAAACTGCTTTTGAACAATTGTGCTCACTGAACAAAACGATGGTTACGGCCGATGTTATTGATGAACTGGTGAATTACTTCAACACCCAATTGATTGAAAAATACGCGGTGAAAGGTAGTATTGAACTGATGCCCTATGCGGCAGAATTGTTCGATCATATTCGAAGCAGCGGTGCCAAAGTGTATTTGAATACGGGGTTTAATCGCCAAATAGCAGAAGTAATTGTGAAAAATTTGGCTTTGGATGGCGTGATTCATGGCTATATCGGAAGCGATGAGGTGGATGCCGGAAGACCACAACCCGATATGATTCGTCTGGCCATGAAGCGTGCTGGGGTAGAATACTCTCATTTGGTGATGAAAGTGGGCGATACAGTGAGTGATTTGTATGAAGGCTTTTCAGCGGGATGCGCTTGGAATATCGGTGTACTCACAGGTGCCAATACTTACGAAGAATTGCGCACTGCACCCTATTCGCAGATTTTATCAGATTTACAACCGCTGATTGCATACTTCCCTAAGTCGGGCAGGATGTTGGGCGGACGGAAATAGTTTAGGAGCGGTTTTTAGGCGTATTGTCGATGACCGGCCAATGATTTTGTGCGCTGATTTTAATCAGGGATTCTCGGTCTACCACAGTAAGGTTGATCGGTGTTTTTTTCTGTGTTTTGATGTGCAGGATATAGCGGCCCCTTGTGGTGTAGGCCGCGCCGAGCTTTCCGTAGCGAAGTCCCCAACCACCGAATTCTTTCAAAGGATTAATTTTTAGTAGTTCAATGCTTTCTATGTTTTCCCAAGGGAGGGTTGTGGGTTTGTTGCGGAATGGAGGGTATTGGTAAGTGATGCCTTTTTGGTCGATGCTTACTTTTAATTTGATGGAATAGATAAAAAGACCCACGATGGCCAGGATGATGAAGCCAATCCAGTCAAAGGGCTCAACATCTTCGGGATTGGTAATGATTTCGTGCAAGTAAAGGATGGTGGGAATGCTGAGCATGCTCCAAAAAATCCAGGCAGGGAATCCAGACTTTTCAGAAAATGGGGATTGATTTTCCATGGAAGTCAAAGATAGCGTGGAGGAAAGAAAAAAAAGAATGAGTCTGCTTGCAAAGTAATTTTAATCCATGTATATTTGCAGCCCTTTTAAGCATTTTCAATCATGACCAAACGTACTTACCAACCCTCGAATAGAAAACGCAAGAACCGTCACGGTTTCCGTGAAAGAATGGCAACTGCCAATGGCCGCAGGGTTTTGGCTGCTCGTCGCAAACGCGGTCGTGCAAGTCTTACTGTATCTCACGAGCGCAGTCACAAAGGTTAATCACCTTTGTCTGTGCAAGCAAGGCAATGACTTCACAGGTGTTGCCATATCGTTTGGGACAGGCTTTCGGGAAGACCGAAAAACTCAATAGTGAAAAAATTATCGCCGGACTGTTTCAGTCTGGCGTTTTTGTTTCTAAGTATCCGTTGCGTGCAAACTTGTTGGTGACGCCACTTCCGGTGGAGGGGGTTCCTGTACAAGTCGTTTTTACCGCAAGCAAGCGAAAGTTCAAGCGGGCCGTGGATCGCAATTTTGTGAAACGCAGACTCAGGGAGGTTTATCGCAAACATAAATTGCCTTTTTACCAAGCGATAGAACAAAAGGGAATCACGTTGGCCATTGCGGTGATGTACACGGGTAGTGAACTGCCCGATATGAAGCAGCTAGAAAAGTCGTACGCTGTATTAATAAAGAAAATTTACGATGTGCTCGAATTGCAGTCCGGGGAATAAGCAGCGGGGTAACTCGATTTTTCCTGCTTACAGGAGCGAGGAATCTAAGGGTGGCTTGGTTAGGGGTGTTTTTGTGCTGATGATCAAAGGGTATCAAGGATTGCTATCGCCGCTACTGCCGAATAGTTGTCGGTTCGTTCCAACCTGCAGTCAATATGGTATCGAGGCGTTACAGAAATATGGGGCGATAAAGGGTGGATGGTTGACTTTGAAGCGGATTGGTCGCTGCAATCCTTGGGGTGGGAGCGGGTATGATCCGGTGCCTTAGTTGCAACTTTTTTGGGGTATTTGCCGATGTTGTTGCGGATTGTGCGATGGGCTTGTTTGATTTGTCCGTAAATACTTGCTAATGATTGTAGAATTCACTATTTTTGCAGCCCTAAATTTAGAGCCAAATGAATACCAACCAGTACGAGACCGTGATCATTTTGACACCCGTGCTCTCTGAACAACAGATGAAAGATGCTGTTGCAGGCTACAGAGAGTTGATCACCGGCAATGGAGGGAAGTTAGTCCACGAAGAAAATTGGGGACTGACCAAACTAGCCTACCCTATCCAGAAAAAAGGCACGGGATTTTATCACTTGTTTGAATTTACTGCTAACCCAGAGTTCATCAAGTCTTTCGAATTGGCTTTCCGCCGTGATGAGCGCGTTTTGCGTTACCTCACCGTGAAGTTGGATCGTTGGGGTGTGGATCTCAACCAGCGCAAGCGCAATGGTGAACTTCGTACCGTAACTCCACAAGGCGAGAAAGTTGTTGTTAAAAAGAAAGTTGTCATCGAGGAGGACGAATTATGAGCAAAGAAACAAACTTCATCTTCAACCAAACCCCACAGGTTTTGCAAAAGAAGAAATACTGTCGCTTCAAAAAGCACGGTATTCGTTACATCGACCACAAAGACGCTGAGTTTTTGTTGAAGTTCGTGAACGAGCAAGGTAAGATCTTGCCACGTCGTATCACCGGTACCTCTTTGAAGTATCAACGTAAAATTTCTGTAGCCATCAAAAGAGCACGTCACCTGGCGTTGTTGCCTTTCTTGGCAGACGGTTTAAAATAAGAAGGAGATAGACACATGAAAATCATTCTCACTCAAGACGTAAAAAACCTCGGCCACAAAGATGACGTTGTGACCGTGAAAGATGGATACGCAAGAAACTTCTTGATTCCAACCGGAAAAGCCAAATTGGCTAACGAAGGTGCCTTGAAAATGTTGGCAGAAGACATGCGTCAGCGCGCGTTCAAAATGGACAAATTGCGCAAAGATGCTGAAGCGTTGGCAGAAAAGTTGAATGGTTCAACCATCAACTTGGTTGCTAAAGCAGGTGCTTCTGGTAAAATCTTTGGATCGGTTACCAGCTTGCAAGTTGCTAATGCATTGAAAGACAAAGGGTTCGACGTTGACCGTCGCAAGATTGTTTTTGATGACATCAAAATGGTGGGTTCTTATGAAGCCAACATCAACTTGTTCAAAGAAATCAACGCAAGCGTTACCCTTGAGGTAATCGCTGAGTAATATTCTTCACTTACAATGCAAAGGTCGCCCCATGGGGCGACCTTTGTTTTTTATAAGTAACTTTGCCAAACTTATGTGGGATAAAATAGCCACCTTTATATTAAAACAACGGGCCATCTTTTTAATTGCCATCTTGGCATTCACCGGTATCATGGGCTACTATGCCACCAAAGTACAGTTGGAATATCAACTGCAGCGGTTGGCGCCCAAAAACGATCCAGATCTCGTTGCATATAACAAGTTTCAAAAAACGTTTGGGATGGACCACAACAAAGTGGTCATCGGTTTTACCACGGATAAATTGTTTGAACTGAAGCATTTCAATCAGTACAAGCAAATGTGCGATTCTATCGCCAAGATACACGGAGTAAAAACCCTGTTATCGCCCACCAACCTGTACAATATTGCACTCGACACCGGCGGGAAATTCCAAATGCATCGCTTTGCAGAAAAAGAACCCACCACCCAGGCCGAAGTAGATAGTTTGCAGTCGGCTTTCCTCGATATGCGGTTCTATCAAGGCCTGCTCTATAATGCCAATACCAACGCGTCTTTGATGGTGATATCGCTAGACGACAAAGTAATGGATTCAGAGGAGCGTGTGACATTGATTCAAGACATTCAACGCAGGGCTGCACAGTTTGGAGAAGAAGTAGGGGCCGAAGCCCACATGGGTGGTTTGCCCTACGTTCGGACAGAGATGGCTACCAGTGTGAAAGCGGAGTTGGTCATGTTTACCGTGGTGGCCTTTTTGGTAACCGCCATCCTCATTTTGGTGTTCTTCCGCAGCTTTAGTACCCTCGCTATTGCCATATTATTTATCGCCATTGGGGTGATTGTGATGTTTGGTATCAGCGGCATGTTGGGCTATAAAATCAATTTGCTTACCGGCACCTTACCACCGTTATTGGTGGTGATTGGGGTGCAAAATGCTGTATATCTTATCAATAAATACCACGAAGAATACCGCAAGCACGGCAACAAAGCCAAAGCTCTTACACGTATCATTTCTCGCGTGGGCGTGGCTACCTTCCTCATCAACTTTACCACGGCAGTAGGTTTCGGTACCTTCTATTTTACCAAGACCCAAATTTTGGAGCAATATGGTGTGGTATCGTTTATTACCATCAACCTGGTATTCTTCATTAACATCATCGGTATCCCTGCGCTGTATAGTTTCTTGCCGGTGCCATCCGATAAACAGGTTGCACACCTCGACAATGGCGGAATCAACAAGTTTTTGAGCTGGGTGAAGTTTTTGGTGTTCAACCGCAAACGTCGCATCTACTTTTGGTTTATCGCCATCACTGTGTTGGCAACCACCTTCGTATTTAAATTGCATCCCCTGGCGTACATGGTAGATGACGTTCCCAAGAGTTCCAAAATGTATAAGGACATGCAGTATTTCCAAGATAACTTCAAAGGAATTTTGCCTTATGAGATTTTGGTAAAAACGCATGACGAATCGGAGGTGACCAATTTTGATGTGCTAGACAAAGCCAATCGCCTGCAAAAAGCCCTGAAGAAATTCCCAGAGTTTGCCAAGCCTACTTCACTTGTGGAAGTCCTTTGCTATGGCAATCAGGTGGTGAATGACGGTGACCCGGCCTTCTATCGCTTGCCCAATGCGTTGAATATGGGCGATATCGCTGGAAGGATGCCTCAAGCCAACCCTGCAGCAGGTAGCATGCAAAATGCCATTGTTCGAGGACTCATGGATAGCACAAGAACCACGCTCAGAATTAGTTATCAAGTGAAAGATGTGGGGTCAATTCGCCTCGATAGCATCAACAAAGAGGTCTACAAGATTTTGGATCGCATTTTCCCACCCGAGGAATATACAACCCAGATTACAGGTTCTTCGGCTGTGTTCTTGAAGGGTAATTCTTACCTCTACGGAAGTTTGGGCAGCGCAACCTTCTGGTCGTTGCTAATCATTACCATCACCATGGGATTCTTGTTCCCTTCGATCAGGATGATCATCATCGCGGTGATTCCCAATATCATCCCGCTGTTGGTAACTGCCGGAACCATGGGCTATTTCGATGTTCCGCTCAAGCCATCAACGATCTTGGTGTTCAGTATCGCCTTTGGAATTACGGTAGACGCAACCATTCACTTCATCATCACCTTCCGCAGAGAATTGGTGAAACACAATCGCCCTGTGCGCGAAGCCCTCAACGAAACCATCGTGGAAGTGGGTGTGTCGATGATTTACAGCATGGTGGCTATCTGCGCTGGATTTATGATCTTCACGTTCTCTAGTTTCCAAGGTACCCAAGCGTTGGGATGGCTTACGGGCTTGACATTGCTTACGGGTATGGCGGCGAACTTGTTCCTATTACCAGCATTGATCCTTTCTCTGGAAAAGTCATTGAACCCCAAGGAAGAATTGTCTGAGCAAGTGTTGGAACTGCCCGACGAAAACGAAGATTAACGCGCTTTTGCTTTAGAGTACCAACTGACTGCATCCCCGCAGATCGGAGAAGTCCAATCGTCCCATCACCTCGAAGCTGCCATCCTCGTATCGCTTCGCCAAGTCATCTGTAGCAATAAAGCTACAACTGTCGATGTTGGCCAGATCAACGATACACAGTCGGCCGGTTTTTCCATCGGGTAGATAGTGTTTGGGGTCGCCCGGGTCTTGGATATAGACTTGCATCCAGGGCGGACAGTAAAACCGGTGTCCATTTTTTGCGTATGCCTGACTCAGGAGTTCCGTCATGCCGTATTCGGAATGAATTTCGGCCCCGATGAAAGCGCGGCTCAATTGCTCATGTACCTCATTTCGGGTGAGTTCGGGCCCACGTCCTTTCATGCCACCTGTTTCCATGATAATGGTGCGATGCCAAGCTTGCGCAGGCAGTTTTTCGGCCATATCGAGCAGGGCGAAAGTGACACCAAACAAAAGGGTAGGGATATTCTTGGCTTCGTTTTTAGCGATGATTTGGGCCACCTCTTCGTATTGGTTTAGGTAAAATCCGCTGTTGGGTTGTCCACGTCGGATGAAGGCCTCCACCATATAAATCAGGGAAGATCCTTGGCGTTCAAGGTAACTGGGCAGCAGACCAATGACGCAATATTGGTTGATGTTACCATACAGAAGTTCAAATCCTTGTGTAAAGCTTTGCTCATACAGGGCAGGATCTTGAACGATGTGTTGCGAAGGTGTTTGAAGGGTGGTTCCGGAACTGCTAAAGACCAATTGGGATTGGGGTGTTTCGATATGGGCCGCGGGATTTTGGGTCACAACGGGGTGACTCTTGAAAAAGGCGATGGGCAAAAAATTGAAATCGGGGGTAGGGAATTGCTCACACCATTGATTGAACAAGGGATTGTTTTTTCGTTGATACACGTGGATGTTCTGGGCCCATGGCGTAAATTTGGCCTTGGAGATGCGGAATAATTCACTGATATCGGGCCTGTTCATGGTAAGCGCGCTTTGGCTGATGCTGGGTTGTAACGGTGGCAAAGATACAATTCCTTCTCCGCCAACGTTGGTATTTAACGGGATTTACCCTTACAATAGTGGATTTGGGTACGACAGTTTTGTTGAGGTGGATGTGTCGTTCTCGGATGCAGATGGTGACATTGGCTTGGAGGATAGTGATACGCTATTCCCTTTTGGTGGCGGCGATCCTGCCTTTTACAATTTGCTCGTCTATTACCAGGATAAGAAAAATGGACAGTGGCGATATCCCATGAATCCGCTGTTGGGACCGAATGATACATTGGTATTGCATCAGCGATTGAAGAACCTAACGCCCACGGGCAAGAACAAAAGCATCGAGGGAGATTTAACGGTGGTGATTCCTGCCAGACCTTATTCGTATCGTGGCGATTCTGTGCGATTTGAAATTCAACTGATAGACCGGGCACTTCATCGAAGCAACAAAATCATAACGTCGGCAATTTTGCTGCAACACCCATAAATCCAATTTAATTTGATATTTTCGTGGTTCAAAGGTTTTTGGCATGCAGTTTGACAATCCCCTACAAATGATGAAACGAATTTTGATATTGTGCTGTGCGATGATGGTGGGTGCCTTAGGTGCTCAAAAGTCGAAGGATATTGGATTCGTGGATTCTGATGTGATTTTAGCGAAAATGCCTGAGTATCGCGCTGCTCAAAAGGATTTGGATGATTTGGGTGCGAAGCTTCAGGGCGAGGCACAGCAGATGCAAACGGCCTTGGATCAGTTGATTCGCGATTTTCAATCCGAAGAGATCTTGTTAACCGCAGATCAACGTCGCCAAAAGAAAGAAGCCATCACTGCGAAAGAAGCGGAGTTGATTTTATACAGGGAGTCGAAATTTGGTCCCACCGGCGAATTATACCAAGAGCGCGCACGTTTGATTAAACCTTTGCAAGACAAAGTATATGATGCGGTTCAAAACGTGGCCAAGAAAGAGGGATACGCTTATATTTTTGACAAGAGTGGCGGTGCGTTGATGTTGTATGCAGATCAGAAGTACGACAAAACCTTGGAGGTGATGGAGGCATTGGGGATTCCAACCGAGGATATGCCTGGTGCAACAAACACACCTGCCAAGCCCAATACCCAGAATCGTGGCGGAGTGCCCAAGCCCAACACAGGTGGAAACTTGAACGGGGGCGGTGAAAATGCCGATGACAATTAATCAATAAAAAACAATAATTACAGGATACATGAAAAAAACCATTCTTTTTATCGCCATGACCATGCTTGTTGCTTTGGGCTCTGTGGCTCAAGCGCAAAAAATTGCTACCATCAACACTGCCAAGGTGGTAGATACACTTCCTGAAAAGGATTCTGCTTTGGCACAATTGGCTCGCATTGAGCAGGGTTATGCCATGCGTTTGCAGGATTTGGAAATGGAAATGCAAAACAAGGAAAAGGATTATCAGGCCAAATTGGCGATGAAAGCTTCTCCCGCGCAATTGGAATTGATCCAAAAGAGTTTCCAGCGTTTGCAACAGGAAGCATCTGAAACCCAGGAGGCTTACAAAACTGAGATTCAAACAGAACAGGCCAAATTGTACCAGCCCATTTTGGATTCGGTAAAAAAGGCAACGGGTGAAGTAGCCAAGGCGAAGGGTTATGCCCACGTCATTGACAATTCTACAGGTTCTGTGGTTTGGAGTGCCAACGCAGCGGATGATATCACTTCGGCTGTCATTGCAGCCATGTTGAAGAAATAATTCAGGGAACACCTTATATTTGAGGACTGCTGTGAAAACGGCAGTCCTTTTTATTTATAGATGGTGTTAGATCAAGCGGATATGGCAAGCATGGACTTCGCAGGCGGTAAAATCGGGATTTTCGATTCGGGTTATGGTGGGCTTACGGTGATGCGCAGCATTGTGGATGCTCTGCCAGCTTATGATTATTTGTATTTGGGCGATAATGCACGAGCCCCTTACGGCAATCGGTCATTTGATACAGTGTATCATTACACTTTGGAGTGTGTGAATTGGTTGTTTGATCAGGGCTGTGAGTTGGTTATTCTGGCGTGTAACACGGCGTCGGCGAAGGCGTTGCGACAGATACAGCAGGTTGATTTACCCAAGCGGGGCGATGGGAAGCGTGTGTTGGGCGTAATTAGACCTACCACCGAACAGGTAGGGTTATTGACGAAATCGGGAGTAGTGGGTGTGATGGGCACAGAGGGTACGGTTAAGTCGGGGTCATATCCCATTGAAATCGCGAAGTTTTTTCCGGAGGTTGTGGTGGAACAGGAGGCCTGTCCGATGTGGGTATATTTGGTAGAGCACAATCATCTTACGGGTGAGGGGGCTGATTATTTTGTGAAGCAACACATGGATCGGATTTTTTCTAGGAATGGCGAGATAGATACATTGTTGTTGGCATGCACGCATTATCCGTTGTTGCGGGAGACAATTGAAAAGTTCTTACCGGAGGGTGTGAAGTTGATTTCGCAGGGCGGATTGGTAGCGGAGCGTTTGGAGGATTATTTAGGCCGTCATACCGAGATGGAGGCGCGCCTGCGGCGCGCCGGTACCCGGAAATTTGCCACGACCGATGATGCAACGACCTTTGAAAAACAAGCTTCTTTGTTTTTTGGAGAACCACTCAGCGCAGAACACGTTGAAATTGGTCAGCATTGAATGAAATTGGTCAAGATTCAGCCAATTTGAACCCCAAACAAGCGTAATTTTGTTGTATGCAGCCCGCACATCTCACCGATGTATTGAAGTCGCTCCCCCACAAACCCGGCGTATACAAATACTTCGATGCGGAGGAGGTGATTATCTATGTGGGCAAAGCCAAAAATCTCAAAAAACGCGTTAGCAGTTACTTCTCTAAACAGCACCATGAAAACCGCAAAACGGCCATCTTGGTGAGCAAAATACAGCGGATTGAATTCACGGTGGTTGATACCGAAATGGATGCCTTGTTGTTAGAGAATAGCTTGATCAAAGAGTTTCAACCGCGTTACAACATCTCCCTCAAAGACGATAAAACCTATCCGTATATTCGGGTTACAGCCGAGCGCTTTCCCAAGGTGTTTCCTACCCGGAATCCGGTGCGCGACGGCTCTGAGTATTTTGGTCCCTACGCCAACGTGAAAGTCATGCACACGGTGCTCGACTTGGTGAAAAAATTGTATCCCACCCGCAATTGCAATTTGGTGATGTCGCCGGCGAGCGTAGCCGCCGGCAAACACAAGATTTGCATGGAATACCAGCTCGGGAATTGCAAAGGTCCCTGCGAAGGATATCAATCTGAATCGGCCTATAATGAAGATATCGCCCACATCAAATACCTACTGAAAGGACATTTGGGCGAGGTGAAGCAGCACCTGAAAGGACTCATGATGCGCGCAGCGGCGGATCTGCTTTTTGAGGAAGCCCAAGAGTACAAAGAAAAATTGGATTCCCTGGAACGATATCAGTCGAAAAGTACCGTGGTGAGCACCACCCTGGGCGATTTGGAAGTGTACAGCATCAGTAGCACGGAGAAAGTGGCGTTTGTCAACTTTTTGCGCGTGAGCCAAGGATTGATTGTGGTGAGCAGAAATGTGGAAATTCGCAAAAAACTCGACGAATCAGATGCCGAGCTCCTAGAAGCGGCGGTCGCAGAAATGCGCGCGCAATACGGCGATAACTGCAAAGAAATTGTGTTGAGTCAGCCCCTGGAATTGGAACTAGATGGCGTTGGAATTACTGTGCCGAAACTGGGCGATAAACGACGGTTGTTGGAATTGAGTATGAAAAATACCCTGCTGTACAAACAAGAAAAATTGTCGCAGTATGAAAAACTCAATCCCGAGTTGCGAGTAGATCGTTTGATGGAGCAAATGAAAAAAGATTTGCGTCTCAGCGAGATGCCCCGTCACATAGAGTGTTTCGATAACTCCAATTTCCAAGATACTTATCCGGTGAGTGCCTGCGTGGTGTTTAAAAATGGCAAACCCGCGAAGAATGAATACCGACATTTCAATGTGCGCACCGTGGAAGGTCCCGACGATTTCGCCACCATGAAGGAGGCGCTGACCCGCAGGTATACCCGTTTGCTCGAAGAAGGCAAAACACTGCCACAGTTGATTGTGGTGGATGGGGGAAAGGGACAGCTTAGTGCCGCGGTTGAAGCGTTAAAAGCCATCGGTGTTTATGGGAAGTTGGCCATCGTGGGCATCGCCAAGCGATTGGAGGAAATTTATTATCCAGGTGATCCGTTGCCGATGTATATCGACAAGAAATCAGAAACGTTGAAGGTGATTCAGCACATGCGCGATGAAGCCCACCGCTTTGGTATTACCCACCACAGGAATCGTCGCGATAAAGGTACCTTGAGAACCGCACTCACCGAGGTGCCCGGGGTGGGAGAGGAAACAGCCAGGGCGTTGCTCAAACATTTTAAAAGTGTAACTCGGGTAAAAGAAGCCAGCGTGGATACTTTGGCGGGGGTGGTAGGCCGTGCGAAAGCCAAGGTGATTGTGGATTTTTATCAAGGTGGAACCCAAGAGAATGAAGATACAGTAGTTTTGTAATGAGTGATTGATATGCAGAAAGTTACCGACACATACATACTATCATGTTTGTTGCAAAAAGCCCGAGAAACCTCGTTTTCTTGTGTTTTGCTAAGCAATAAATTTGAGGATGCTTACGGACGGTGGCAGTATTTCGCCGGATTTGGCATCGCGCAGGTAACAGAGGATTTGTCATCTGTAGATCGCAGCGCGGATAGCCCTTGGTTTGGGTATGTTTCCTATGATTATAAAAATAGTATTGAGCAGAGTTTGTCGAGCCAACATGCCTCACTATGCGGGTTTGCCTCGTTGAAGTTTGTGCTGCCTGAAATTTGGGTGGGGTTGGACAGAGACGGACAAGTTCATGGTTCTGCCGAAGGTCTGTCATTGTGGGAACAAATACAAACTGCCGAAATTGACATTGCTCAATATGCAGAAATGGATGCAATTGTCCAACCTTCGGTGACTTGGTCGCCATTGACTTCGCGCGAAACGTATTTGAACAGCGTAGCCAAGATTCAGGCGGGGATTGTGGAGGGGGATTATTATGAAATGAATCATTGTGTGGCATTCACGGCCACTGCGGAAATTGATCCGTATATGACATTCATGAAATTGAATGGAAAAGCACCTGCGCCGTTCGCGTGTTTTTTGAAGGATGGAGATCAATTTTTATTGAGTGCCAGTCCGGAGCGGTTTATCGCCCAGAAAGGCAAGGAATTGGTGTCGCAGCCCATCAAGGGTACGCGGAAGCGACAATTGGCGGAGGATCAAACCCAAGCAGATACTGAGGCGGTGGCATCGCTCAAAGAATCAGAAAAGGATCGCGCTGAGAATATCATGATCGTTGATTTGGTGCGAAATGATATGTCTAGGGTATGCAATTCGGGCAGTGTACAAGTTCCGGCTTTGTGTGAAGTGTACACCTATTCACATGTGCATCAGATGATTTCTACGGTGAGGGGCCAGTTGAAGGAAGGTGCAAATGTGAAAGAAATCGTGCACGCTACGTTTCCGATGGGCAGTATGACAGGTGCGCCCAAAATTGCTGTGATGCAAGCAACCGAGGGATTGGAGAATTTCTCGCGGGGCATTTACAGCGGTACTGTGGGGTATGTGTGGAAGGATACGATGGATTTGAATGTGGTGATTCGCTCCTTGATGTACGATGCAAGTAAACAGCAATTGTCTTACGCCGTGGGCGGAGCGATTACCATCGACAGTGTGGCAACGGAAGAATATCAGGAATGTTTGGACAAAGCCGCAACGGTCTTGTCGATCTTCGGTTGATTAGGGCTCGAATTTGTAGCCAACCCCTTTAACGGTGTAAATGAATTTGTCGTCGAGCTTCTCGCGAATCTTGCGCACATGCACATCGATGGTACGATCAACAACCAATACTTCATTACCCCAAACGTTTTCCAAGATTTCGTCTCTGCTGAAAACTCGACCCGGTCTAGAGGCCAAGAATGCCAACAATTCGAATTCTTTTCGGGGCAGTTGCAGTGCTTTTTCGTTGTACTCAACTACAAAACGTTCACGGTCAATTTTGATGGAAGCAAAATCGTACTTTTCGGGCTCGGGTGTTTGGATGGCGTTGCCGCGACGTAAGATGGCTTTTACGCGACTCAACAATACGCGATTTCTCACAGGCTTTGCGATGTAATCATCGGCACCTGCTTCAAAACCGGCCAACTCAGCAAATTCCTCAGACCTTGCGGTCAGGAAAATTACCGGAATGTTTTTGGTTTCAGGATTGTCTTTTAACTGTCTGCAAGCTTCCATGCCGTCCATCACGGGCATCATGACATCCATGATGATGATTTCTGGGTGTACTTTTCGGGCTTGTTCTAGGGCTTGGGCGCCATTGGCTGCTACGTGCACTTCGAAGCCTTCTTTGGCTAGCGAATGCCGGATGAGTTCGAGGATATCTTGCTCATCATCAACCACTAAAACTTTAGGCATTCCTTTAATCATTGTGTTACAAAGGAATTGATTTGATGTTAATTATCAACTCGCTTTGTATTAAGTTTATATTATCTAAACCTCAAGGAAAGGTTGGTAGATGATTCGTTGCTGGGGTTGCTTATTGTCCCTTGAAAATCTCGGCCAATTTGGCATCCAATTCTTCACCGCGCAATCCTTTGGCGATGATTTTTCCAGAAGGGTCTAACAATACGGTAGCAGGGATGCTTTTGATATTGTAGGTTTGTCCGGCAGAGCTACTCCAGCCTTTCAAATCACTCACGTGTTTCCAAGTGAGTCCGTCTGTTTCAATGGCTTTTTTCCAACGCAAAGGGTCCTGGTCCAATGACACTGCATAAATTTCAAATCCTTTGTCTTTGTATTTATTATACATGATCACGTTGTTGGGATTTTCTTTTCTGCAAGGACCGCACCAGCTGGCCCAGAAATCGATCAGTACATATTTGCCTCTCAAAGAGCTAAGGGCCAAGTTTCCACCGTCGGGCTGCGCCAAATTGATTTCGGGCGCAACACCACCAATCATGAGTTTCGCTTCTTCGTTGAATCGCTGTACGATGGCTTCGGTGTATTTACTGTTGGGGTTGGCCTTCATGGCGGCGTCTTTGGCAACTGTCAACAACTCAATGGTGGGCTCTTGAACCACATTGAATTGCAAAATGAAGAAAGGAATGAAGCTCGCCGTTCTGGCTTGCGCAAATTTGAGTATGTCCGCGTTTCTTGCAGTCATGGTAGCGTAGTAGTCGTTCTGTAACTGCGACATACGCTGAAACCCAGCATCGGTATTGGGGTTGAGGCTGCTTGCCTCAGTTTCCAATGCCTTGATTTTGCTCACATATCCTTCGTTTAATTTCAGCAGGTCTTTCAATGCTACACTTTCTTCGATGTTTTTGCCTGACAGAGAATAGCTCAAACTACTCGCTGTGGCATCTGCCATAACGGTAAGCTCGGTGCTGTTTTCCAAAGCCAAATAAATCATTTGTTTTTCGTTTATGGCCAAAGTGCAAAAAATCAATTCTTTGGTGCTGCCTTTAAGTACGAAATCACCTTTTTTATCGGTAAGTACACTGTCGATGAAAATCAGATTCTCTGGCGTCATTTCATACAAAGCCAATTTCTGGTTGGGTTTGTTTTTGAGGTTGCCTTTCACCGTATAACCCTCGTTCGCCAATTCCAAAGAAGAGTTACGGGGTGTAATTAGGTCTGTAAACCAAGTGTTTACGTCTTTTTTGATTTTTTCTGCGTTCAAGTCAGAGCATTGAACCAACATCAGTGACAAGGTCAATAGACCCAAAGAGCGTAGCGTGTTTTTCATCGTGCGCATGTTTTCCAAAGATAGCAAAAATCGGCCCAAATTTTTTAAAGGGCCTGAGGGGTGGATTCTGGACGTGGGTTGTTCTCTTTCCAAATGGTTTCAAAATCATGAGGAAGGACGGCATTCTCCAGCGAGTGCTCGCCAATTTTGGTTCTTACTAAGCGCGACAAATACCCACCTGATTGTAAAGCGATACCAAAATCATAGGCCAGTGTTCTAATGTATGTGCCTTTGCTGCATCGCACCCTGAAGTCCACATTCGGCATCTCAATCTTAGTGATTTCAAATTCATAAATGTGAATATTTCGCGACTTTAATACGGTTGCATCGCCCTGTCTTGCCAAGGTGTAAGCCCTTTTTCCATCGACTTTTATCGCAGAAAACAACGGTGGGATCTGCGCGATTTCCCCGAGGAATTGTTGGGTTGTGGCGTGAATCATCGCCTCGTTAATATGTTCAGTAGGAAAGTGGGCGTTGGGCTCCGTTTCCATGTCATAGCTAGGCGTTGTTGCTCCAAGGGTTATGGTGCCTTCGTATTCTTTTTCGGCGTCTTGGATGGCTTGAATGCCTTTGGTTTGTTGTTCCGTACATACAATTAACAATCCACTGGCCAAGGGATCAAGCGTGCCCGCATGTCCCACCTTCTTAGCTTTGGTCACGTAGCGGACCTTTTTTACGGCTTGAAAGGATGTCCAACCGTAAGGCTTGTTGATCAATATTATTTCACCCTTTGGTCGGGCATTGGGGTTGGGGTTCTCGAGCATTCGGAAATTATTGTACGATGAATTTATAAGTTTGGATGGTCGATGCAGCGCGCCACGTGCCAGCGGTCAATTGCAGTTTCAAAAAGTAAACGCCTTTTGGGAGTCCCAAGGTATGCAGCGCATAGCGATGGGTTCCGGGCTCCAGCGATAGATTAAAAGATTGGTTGCCGGGTATCGCTAGGGTTTGGTTGCTGCTGGGCGATTTGGCGGAAATCAATTTGCCATCTACTGTGTAAATCTGCCCTGTGATGCTGGCGAATTCATCGTTCTGAATTTCGATTTGTACATTTTCTGTTGTTGGAACTGGAAAAACACGAACCTGCGCGATGGGGTTGTCGTACACAGTATCCTTGAGCTTTACCCTAGCAACATAGGCAAACATGCTGTTGGTTTTTCCCCATGAACCCACCAAGTAAAACACGCCTTTTTCATTGAATTTGGCTTGGATTCCCTCGTAATCGCCCCAGCGCTGTTCTGCGGGTTTGATGTAAGTGTAGTTGATTACAGATTGTCCTTTCTTGAGGATTTGGTAATCACTGTGCTCATTGTATCGGTTGATGAAAAATGCACCGGTGCCGGGGTAGTGTTTCGGTCCGGCATAAACCGATGTCACGAGCATGGAAGGGTCGATGGGATCTCTTTCATCCATTGGCTCAAAACCTGCAGCTGCCACCGCGGGGTAGCCAAAATCCAGACTGTCGTTGGTGTATAAATGGGCCTTTATGCTTGCGCCACCTTCGTTCCAACGGGTTCTATTGTTATTGGGCGATGCGCCACTGGGTAGGGTTAAGTTGTAGATGCTGCCATGCATGATGTGTGCTTGCAGCGTGTTGAAATTCATGCAGTTTTGAAAGTAATGCAACTGGGAGCCCATTCGCACGCCACTCAAAACCCGAGCATCGTTTGTGCGCAATCGGAAGGCGGTATCGGGCACCAAAGCACTGGATGGGAAGCCGTATTTGATGGGACTTTTCAAAACGCCCAATTCATAGTTGGCTTGACCGCTTCTCAGGGTATTGGTGATTCTGTGCACAAAAACGGTGTCGTTCTCTTTGGCATAAGGTCTTACACTGAGGAAGTAATTGTCGATGCCGTTGGGCATGGGGCCATTTTGAATCGCGCAGATGCTCCAAATGGATACGCCATCGTATTTGATGTTGTGGAAGAAGTTCTTATTTAATGTATCGCCTTTGTATCCATCGTCTTTGTTCAGCTGCCAGATAACGGCTTCAACAAAACCCTCTTCCCAAGAACTGCCGTTGTGCAACAGGTTTACGGTAAAGAATAGGTCTTCTTTGGTTTGACTCACGATGGGGTAATCGCTCCAAACCGAGTCTTGGATGGGTGTGCCGGGGACTTTGTATACGTACCATGGCTTTGTGGGGTCGTTGCTGCTTGAAAATCCAACCACAATAAAGCTCGATTTATCGGTGGTGCCATGCATGTACAAAACAATGTATCGGTCGGTGTATGGATCATAAACCACCCTTGGATCGTAGGTGCGATTTAAGGTAGGGATACTCTCTTTTTTGATGTTGGGGTTGAGGGCGAAATTCTCGAGCGTGAAGGCCTTGATGACTTTGCCGGTGTCGTTGTGCACGCGAATTACCGTATTCATGACGCTCACAATTTTTCCGTCGTTGCCCACAGCGATGTGGTTATCGTTGGGTGTGCCTGCGCCCGGTGGGATATCGGTGCCTCTTTCAGAAAGGGGGGGGGTGGTATTGCCGGGTGTGGGTTTGTCGTTGATGATGCCCCGATTTTCAAGGTTTTTTTGTTTGATTTTGACTGAGCGTGCGGCATCGACTTGTTTTCGCAGCGTTTCATTGATGCCGGTGGGCATGGGCATTTCCCCTGTTTGGTCGATGGGTATCAAAAAGGCATCGGCCGCGGTGGCTGGATCAAACACATGGGAAAGGGCTGTTTTGTGATTGCGAATAATATCTACCGAAGCACCGGTTTGTGCTGAAAGACAGGGCAATAGGATGGCCGAGGCCACAAAAACGAGAAGGCGTTTCATTGTGTGCAAATTACGCAAAAAACCGCAATGGTGCAGGTCGAAAACTACCAAGCATTGACTTCCATTTCCAACTCGATGCCGAATTTATGGAAAATGTCTGCTTGGATTTCTTTGGCCAGTGCGATGATTTCGCTGCCTGTGCCGCCGCCATAATTCACCAATACCAGGGCTTGTTTGGCGTGAACACCAATCTGATTGCGCTTAAATCCTTTCCATCCCGCTTTCTCAATGAGCCAACCTGCAGGTACTTTGGTGAGTCCCTCGCCGGCGGGGAAGGTTTTAATATCTGGGTATTGCTCGGTCAAAGCGGGAATCATTTCGCTTTTCACCACAGGGTTTTTGAAGAAGCTGCCGCAGTTGCCAATTTCAGCGGGGTTCGGCAGTTTGCTCTGTCTGATGTGAATCACCGCATTGCTGATATCGCGAATGGTTGGCGCTGCAATGCCCCATGTGTCCAGTGTGGCTTGAATATCGCCATACTGCGTTTTGATAACTGGCTGGGTGCTGAGTTTGAACTGTACGGCGGTGATGAAATACTGTCCCTTCTTTTCTCTTTTAAAAACACTATCTCGGTAACCAAAGACACAATCTGTTGCATCGAGGGTATGAAATTCCCCTGAGGGAAGGTGGAATGCAGTGAGCGAATGAAAACAATCTTTGATTTCCACGCCATAGGCGCCAATGTTCTGAATGGGAGAGGCCCCCACAGTTCCGGGAATTAGACTCAGGTTCTCCAATCCACCCCAACCATTCTCCAATGTGTACATAACCGCTTCATGCCAATTCTCACCGCCCCCAAACTCAACGATAACATGGTCTGTATGGGTTTCTGTGATGGTTCTACCCAAGATGCGATTGTGCAACAACAATCCTTGGAAATCTTGCGTAAAGGTGATGTTGCTGCCGCCGCCCAAGATGCCAAATTGGGTGTGATTAAATGCACCTAGTTGATGCAAATTGCGCAGCTCGTTGGTGTGTGTGATGGCAAGGTACTGACTGGCGTTGATATCAAAACCGAAGGTGTTGAACGCCTTGAGTGATTGGTTTTTGGTGTTGGGGAATTCAGTCACTGTGTTCAATTTTGAATGTTTCGATTTGGTTTTGTTCAATACAATCGCAAAGTACGATGGTTTTGGATTAACTTTGAAAAAACCCAAAATTTTATGAGAGCAGCACATTACTTTTTCACCTCCGTTTTGATTTTGTTAGCGAATGAGTCTGTCGGACAGGGATGCGTTGCTGTGCGGGGCTTCGGTGGTTGTGGTGTAGCGGGTGGCTCGGGCCTTGCCCTCGCCCCGAAACAGTGGCAAGTGGGTGCAAATTATCGGTATTTTAAATCGTTCCGACATTTCAAGGGCGATGAAGAACAATACGATCGTTTGGTAAAACAGACGCAAGTTATCAATTACTCTAACACTTTGGATCTTTCAGCTTCGATGGGCCTAACCCTAAATACGCAGTTGAATCTAAGTTTGCCCGTATCCTATACCGATCGGTCGAGTTATTATGAGCATGGCGGACAGTCAACGACCTTTGCGGGTGCACGGAAAACGTCGACCTCGGCGGGAATTGGCGATGCTCGGGTGGGTGTGAGTCGCTGGTTGTGGAATCCCGCATCGCACACAAACAGTAACTTGATGGTGGGTGTGGGACTGAAGTTGCCAACGGGCAATTGGAATGCAAAAGACAGCTTTTACAATGTACTGGTTGCGGATCCGGTATCAGGGGCAAAAACACGTCAAACCGTTTACCGTCCTGTGGATCAAAGCATACAATTGGGCGATGGAGGTGTAGGTCTTTCTTTGGAATTACAAGGTTTCTGGGAGATGGCTGATGGTCTATATGCTTATGGCAATGCTTTTTATATTTCCAATCCACGCGGGGTGAATGGTACGTTAACGTATCGCTCTGCAAGCAATGAATACATGTGTTCTGTGGCGGATCAGTATGCTGCCAGACTTGGGTTTTTGTCGCAGTCCAAACTACACGGCCTATCAATTTCATGGGGTGGTAGAATTGAGGGCGTGCCTGTGAAGGACCTTATTGGAGAGAGTTTGGGTTTTCGCAGACCGGGTTATGTAGTTTCTTTGGAGCCAGGCGTAACCTATATGAAAGGCAAAACCACAGTAAATTTCAATGCGCCTATGGCGGTGTATCGCATACGTAAACAATCAGTTACAGATAAAGAAATACAAGATGCTACAGGTGTTCCGCGCAATGGCGATGCGGCATTTGCAGATTATTTGATTTCAGCGGGTGTGACTTATCGCTTCAATGCGCCCAAACCCAAAGACATATTGACAAAATGAGGAGTTTCGTTTTGTTTAATCTTTTTTATCGAAAAAATCATTTCATTCCACAAAACCTTTATTATGTTGGCGTGTTTAAATATGGAACGTCAACAAAATGCTTAATACACTCGTAGTACTTCTGTTTTTCTTTTTCATGGAATTTGTGGCCTGGTTTTCCCACAAATACGTGATGCATGGCTTTATGTGGTTTTGGCATGAGAGCCACCACAAACCCCGCAAAGGCACTTTTGAACTCAACGATTTGTTTGGGTTTATGTTTGCTATTCCTTCAGCTTGGCTCATCATTGTTGGTGCGCCGGAGTTTGATTGGCGGTTTTTTGGTGGTATTGGTATTGCGCTCTATGGATTGGCTTATTTCTTGGTGCACGATGTATTTGTACATCAGCGGGTGAAATGGTTGCGTGTGGCCCGTTCGCGATATTTCAAAGCGATGCGTAGAACCCACCATTTGCATCATGAAGTGCATTCCAAAGAAGGCGCAGAAGCGTTCGGGTTTTTGTTTGTTCCAAAAAGATATTTAAAAAAATACGGTCGTGACTAAGTCAGTAATAGTAGTAGGTGCAGGATTGGGTGGCTTGTCAACAGCCCTTCGATTGAGTTACAAGGGTTACCAAGTAACCATGATTGAGAAGCAGGATATTCCTGGTGGAAGACTTCACTTGTTGAAGAAAGATGGATTTACCTTCGATGTAGGGCCTTCGTTTTTCTCCATGAGTTACGAGTTTAAGGAGTTGTTCGATTCTATCGGAGAGCCCATTCCATTCGAATTGAATGAGTTGAATCCGCTATACACAGTGAATATGGCGGGTAGCGATCGCGTTTTTCAGATTTACAAAGATCTCGACCGTTTAGCGGAGGAATTCAAGGGCATCGAAAGCGATTTTGAAACCAAAGTGCGTGGATACCTCAAAGGCGCGAAGGAGATTTTTCACGATACCGAATACAAAATCATTAAGCGCAACTTCGACAACATCGTTTCCTATGCCTTGAGCATGGCCACGGTACCTTTGAAGCATTTGCCGAAAATGTTCCGTACGTTTTGGGCGGAGCTTGAACGTCATTTTGAAAGTGAAGAAGTGAAGATTATTTTCTCTTTGGTTGCCTTTTTCTTGGGCGCAACACCTTTCAATACGCCAAGTGTATATAATCTGTTGAATTACACAGAATTGGAGCATGATGGGTATTGGAATGTAAAAGGAGGGATGTATAAAATTGTGGAAGGAATCATGGGACTGCTCGAGAAAAAGGGCGTAAAGATGATCTACAACACAGAAATTATGTCGGTGCAGCACAGCGCTGGCAAAATGGTGTCAGTGACAGATGCAAACGGTGAAGTATATCGTGCCGATTTGTTTGTGATCAATGCCGATGCGGCTTGGTTCCGTGGGAAGTTCTTGAATCGCGCCAAGTATACCGAGGAAAAGTTGGACAAAATGGAGTGGACCCTGGCACCATTCACCATTTATTTGGGAGTGAAAGGTACCATTCCGGGTATTCACCACCACAATTATTACTTGGGCGACAATTTCCGTGATTATGCCGATACAATTTTCAGAAGTGAAGTGGCTCCGGAAAAACCCTATTATTATGTGAACGTTGCGAGCAAGAGCAATCCCGATTGTGCGCCGGCCGGTTGTGAAAACCTGTTCATTTTGTGTCCTGTACCTGATTTGCGCGTAAAGCCCGATTGGAGTGATGCAGGGAAACTGGTCGACGAAATCATTGAGGACCTTGGTAAGCGGGTCAACTTCGACATCAAAAACAATATCCTAACACAAGTTGTTTACACTCCCAACGAGTGGCAAAAGATGTTTAACTTATACAAAGGTAGTGGGTTGGGATTGGCGCATGGCTTGAATCAAATTGGTGCATTGCGTCCTGCCAACAAAGACGAAAAGCTCAACAACGTATACTATGTTGGGGCGAGTACGCATCCGGGAACGGGACTACCGATTGTAGTCATTGGCTCTCGTTTAGTAACAGAAAGGATAGAAAATGAGCATTAAGCTGTTTGATGATACCTCCATCGCGATGAGTCGCAAATTGGCGCTGAACTATAGTACCAGTTTCTCATTGGGTATTCGATTGCTGTCGAAAGACAGTCGATGGGCCGTTTTTTCCATCTACGGATTGGTGCGCGTGGCAGATGAGATTGTGGATACCTTCCATGGTTTTAACAAAGAGCGTATGTTGGCCGATTTCAAGGCCCAGACCTACCAAGCAATTGAAGAGGGAATCAGTACAAATCCAGTATTGCATGCTTTTCAATTGGCGGCGAATCAATTTGGCATCGGTCGCGACCTCATTGAACCCTTTTTCAATTCGATGGAAGAGGATTTGGATACCAGCAGTCACAACGCAGCGAGTTATTCAGAGTACATTTATGGCAGTGCCGAGGTGGTTGGATTGATGTGCTTGAAGGTTTTCTGCAATGGTAACGATGCGCAATATCAGCATTTGGTGCCTTTCGCCCGCAGTTTGGGTGCCGCTTTTCAGAAGGTAAATTTTCTGCGCGATATTCGTTCTGATGTGGATGAGCGTGGACGTGTTTACTTTCCTGGTGTAGATTTTAATCATTTCACTGACTCTGATAAATACGAGATTATTCAAGATGTAAAACAGGACTTTGCCCATGCATACAAGGGTATCGTTCAGTTGCCTGTGGCTTGTAGATTGGGTGTTTACACCGCTTACATTTACTACTTGAAATTGTTGGAGAAAATCGAACGCACCACAGCGGTAGATATTTTGGAAAGTCGGGTTCGTATCCCGAATTCTCAAAAAATCGCCCTGTTGGCGAAGAGTTTTGTGCGCGAGAAGTGGATGAGTGCTTGATGGTTTGTTAGCCAAAAAGCCAACTGAATATTTCGTCGATCCTACCAAAACTGTGCACCTTGATTTTTCCAGTGTGCTCTTGGTTAAACTTGTTGTATTTGGAAATAACGATATCGGTGAATCCCAATTTTTCTGCTTCGGCAATGCGCTGTTCAACCCGTTGAACGGCCCTTACTTCACCGCTGAGTCCCACTTCTGCTGAAAATACGCATTTGGTTGGCAATGGTTCTGAGTAGAAGCTACTCATGATGGCGGCCATCAAGGCCAAGTCGAGCGCGGGGTCCTCTAATCGCAATCCTCCGGCCAAATTCACGAATACATCTTGCTGCCCCAGTTTGAATCCACATCGCTTTTCCAAAACGGCAAGCAACATGTTTAACCGTCTGAGGTCGTATCCCGTTGCGGATCGCTGAGGGGTGCCATAAACAGCTGTGCTAACCAGGGCTTGGGTTTCGAGCAGGAGTGGACGAACACCTTCCAAAACGGCGGCGATGCCAATGCCCGATAGGACTTCCTCTCGCTGTGCGAGCCAAATTTCTGAGGGGTTTTTTACGCCTTTCAATCCGCCGCCATGCATTTCGTAAATACCCAATTCTTGGGTGCTGCCAAAACGATTTTTCAGGGTGCGAATGATGCGATAGGCATGGTGTCGGTCCCCTTCAAATTGCAATACGGTATCCACCATGTGTTCCAAGATTTTCGGTCCTGCCAAGTTGCCATCTTTGGTGATATGACCCACCAAAAACACAGGTACATCGTGTTCTTTAGCGAATTGTAACAATTGTCCTGCACATTCACGGATTTGCGATACACTGCCTGGGGTGGCATCGAGTTGGTCGCTGTATAAAGTCTGTATCGAGTCGATGATCAGCAATTCTGGCGTATCGTTATCGAGTACCGTTTTAATGTTTTCAAGGAGGGTTTCGGTGAGGACTTCACAATCGCTGTTGCCAAGTCCTAGGCGTTCTGCGCGAAGTTTGATTTGTGTTTCACTTTCTTCGCCGGAGACGTACAGGGTTTTTGCGGTGGTTTGCAGGGCGATTTGCAGCAGCAACGTACTTTTTCCGATACCAGGTTCTCCACCCAATAAAACAACGGCACCGGGTACCAGGCCACCACCAAGGACGAGGTTGAGTTCATCGTCTGGCAGAATCAAACGAGCAGTTTCACTGGCTTCGATGGCGCGCATCGCTTTGGGTTCGGCGATTTTGCGACCGCTTTTTTTCCATGCGGTGGTTTGTTTGGTGGGTTTGATTTCTTCGATGAAGGTATTCCATTCGTTGCAGCCCGGACATTTGCCGATCCATTTGGGACTTTCGAATCCGCAGGACTTGCAGAAAAAGGTGGTTTTGGCTTTACTCATGGCGATGGAATGAAATTTTTGGGGTGATTTACAAAGATGCGGTAAGTGCTTGAAATTTGTTTTAGAAACAATCTAAATAAGGTGGCAAATTCGGCGAAAGTTTTGTTAATTTTGTGGTGTCATGGAAAAAAGCTTGAACGATATCGTTACCATTTACGCGGAAGCTACGCCCAACCCCGAGAGCATGAAGTTTGTTGCCAATAAAATGTTGTTGCCAAATGATAGTGCCGATTTTAGAAATGCCGAAAAGGCGGAAGAGGGTGGTGCCTTGGTGAAGGCCTTGTTTGAGATGCCTTTTGTGAAAGGGGTGTTCATCATGAACAATTTTGTGAGCATCACCAAGAACGAGGACTACGAATGGTTTGATTTGATTCCTGATTTGCGCAACTTCTTCACCGAATGGATTGAACAAGGCAAAGAAATCGTATCGCCCAAGACCCAATTAACGCCAGAGCAAGAAACGGAGATAGAACGGAAGATCCGTCAGTTATTAGAAGATCACGTACGTCCTGCCGTTGAAATGGATGGTGGTGCCATTGATTTCAAGAGTTTTGTGGATGGCGTTGTTACGGTGCAGATGAAAGGCAGTTGCAGTGGTTGTCCTAGCAGTACCATGACCTTAAAGGCCGGTATTGAGAATTTGTTGAAGCGCATGGTGCCCGAAGTGGTTGCCGTGGAGGCCGAGGCGGTTTAAGGCGATTTTTGCCAACCGTTTTCAAGCACATTGATTTTTTGCAAAGTGCTTGGGAATCACACAATTTTCGGACATATTTGCTTTTTATCGTTAGAAAGCAAAATAACTATGTCTCAAGGAATACAGAAACCTGAACCCGATTTTAAATCCCTTCATGAATTTTATGTAAACGCGGCCACCAAAATCCACTCGTTGGATTACCCGGTCATGTTCGCCAAAGAAAAAGGTGTTTGGGAAAAATACACCTACCAAGATGTGTTAGATGCTGTGGCTCAGATTGGCTCATGGCTGATGGAAATGGGGTTGGAGAAAGGCGATCGCGTGGCGATGGTGCTCGACAACTGTCCAGAATATTATTTCATCGATCAAACGCTACAGAAGTTGGGACTTGTGAACGTATCCATCTATCCTACGTTAACGCACGAGGAAACTGCCTATATTTTGAATGACAGCGGCGCAAAAATCTTGTTTGTTGGCAATGCTTTTTTGCTGAAAAAGTTCAAGAAAGTACAAGCTGAATGCAATACGGTATTGAAGGTGGTATGTATGCCATCGGATTTGGAAAGTGGTGATTTGTATACCGATTTTTCTTCAGTAAGGGTGGAAGGACAGGCCCTCCGTGAGAAGCATGCAGCGGCCATTGAGGCAAGATTTGCTGCGGTTGAAAAGGGTGACTTGTCTACCTTCATTTACACCAGTGGCACAACGGGTATGCCGAAGGGGGTAATGCTGACGCATTATAACTTCATGAGCAACTGCTACGATGCCAAAGATTTGTGTCCCGCCATCACCTCTGAAGATTTATACCTGAGTTTCTTGCCTTTAAGTCACGTTTTTGAACGATTGGCTACCATGTATTTGAGCACATATATTGGTGCGCAGGTAGCGTTTGCGGAGAATATCGATAAGGTGGCTCAGAATATCCAAGAGATGCGACCCACATTGATGGCTGCGGTGCCTCGTTTGTTGGAGCGCGTTCACGATAAGGTGTATAAAAGTGCCACCGAAAAGGGTGGTGCCAGTGCGAAGATTTTCTTGTGGGCGCTGCGTGTAGGTGGTGAAGCCCGGGTTCGGAGGGATCAAGGTAAGATGGTAGGTCCGTTGTTGGCTATGCAAGTTGGCATCGCGGAGAAATTGGTGTATTCCAAGATCAAAGCCAAGATGGGCGGTCGCTTGAAGATGTTTGTGAGCGGCGCCGGAGCATTGCCAGTGCACGTGGGTGAGTTTTTTGCAAACTTGGGGATGCGTGTTCAAGAAGGTTATGGGTTGAGCGAAACCAGTCCGCTAGTTACCGTAAACGAATTTGAGCGTCAAGTGTATGGTACGGTGGGTAGGGTAGCACCCCGACAGCAGGTGGCCATTCAAGACATCGAAACGAAAAAGATTTTGGCTTTGCAGACCTATGATTCATTTGATGCGGAGTATGCCAGTGAAGAGGGTGAAATTTTGGTGAAAGGTCCGAACGTAATGCAAGGATACTGGAACAGACCTGAGGCAACGGCTGAGGTGTTTGACGCAGAAGGTTGGTTCCATACGGGCGATATTGGAAAATTTGATCGCGGCTATTTGAAAATCACAGACCGTTTGAAAAATATGTTGAAGACGTCTTTGGGTAAGAATATTTATCCAACCCAGATTGAGAATGTGCTGTTGCGCAGTCCCAAATTGGAGCAGGTGTTCATCATTGGCGACAAGCGAGAGTATTTAACGGCAATTATTCACCCCAACATGGATGAGTTGAAGACGGCTTTTGGTGGCAGGAAAGATTATTTCGAAGTAAGTGATCCGTTCATTCAGGATGAAGAAATCAAAAAATGGATGCAAGAGGATGTGAAGAAGTTGAGCGAGAAATTGGCCAAGTTTGAACGAATCAAAGATTTCATTGTGAAGCGTGAGCCATTTAGTGTGGAGGCGGGAGATATGACCATTACCTTGAAGATTAAACGCAAGGTTGTGATGGAGAAATACGCCGATGAGATAGAAGCGATGTACGTTTAGAAAACGCGTATATACACGTATAATATCAAAAAGAACCCCAGCTGAATGAGGTACATGGCCCCGGCCATCTTATTCCGCTGGGGTTTGGTGTTTATGTGCAGCAATAGGTGAAAGAGGAATGCAGCGATGAACCAAGCGATGTAGTTTTGGTTGGGTACAATGCCGCGATGCCAATGCCAGAAGTCGTACCGCATCGCTACAGGCTCTAGGAAGAAATCGTACAATGTCATAAGGCATGCGCCCAGAAAGGAAGCCCCATAGGGATTGCTGAATCGACCGGCGAGTAGACTAGAGGTAAAGAAAATGAGGGCTGCCCAGTTTAGGCCGATGAGGTAGGGGACACCTTGCCAGCCGCGCCCAAGGGTTTTGCCATAGTGATAACTGCCGAATATGTTGCCTGTGGTAACGCCGGCGTATTCCAAAAAGAATCCCAAAACGCCCACGGTGATAATGATGGCTACATGTTTGGCTTCCCATTTTTTATGAAAGATCCATGCAAAGATGAATGCGGCAATGATGTTATAGGGGGTGAGCCATATAAAGGTGGGGTTCAGCGATGGGATGATGAAGCCCGCGATACCAACACAATAGATGATGGCGATGAGGGTGATGAAGCGATTTTCTACATTATTCATGCTGACAGGCGATTTTTTGAAGGGGGAAATTACGATTGGGCGCGACAAAGGTAACTTCTGGAGCCCAAAATTTGTTTGAATTTGGCACTACATACCAACAAGTATGCGTGGTTTTGGGTTGATTTTCTAACATGGCCCTAACATCGTGCTTAACATCACGGCGTATTTTGTGGGGATTGTCTATCGGCTTTTGGGGATGAATTTAAGGTTAAGAAAAGGGTAATTTTGGTCATTTTGGGGTAAAAAATCTCACATTTTGGGATAAATGTTAGGTTTTTTAAATATTAAATGATTGAATATCAATGTTTTAGTATTTTTTTAGGTTTTTTTACATTTTTTTTGAAATTTTCTTTGCAGTTTGTGAATTCGCTTCTATTTTTGCATCACACTTAATAGGAAACAAACAAAATGAAAAAAATCACTTTCGCCGTTGCTGCTTGCGCTATGTTCGCATTCGCTGCTTGCTCTAACTCAGCTGACACTGCTGCCACCGATTCAACTGCTACTGATTCTACTGCTGTTGTAGATTCAACTGCTACTGATTCAACTGCTGCTGATTCAACTGCTACTGATTCTGCTGCTGCTACTTCAACTGAAGCTGCTCACTAATCAGTTCTTAAAAAAGAAATTTAAAAAGGTGTTTGGAAACAAACACCTTTTTTTTTAACTTTGTTCTCATGAACCGCTGTTTGACGTTAGTATTCTTGTTTTTCGCACTTGCTTTTAGCAGTGTGGAGGCGGTTGCACGTCCAGATGTTCCACCGGCAGAGGTTGCAGGACAAGGTCCAACATTCACCTTGAACCCCAACCCAGTTACTGGTTCTTATTTCTACGTTAACTTACAATTTACTGAAGCCCAATACCCCGATGCTGTGATCGTGGTAAACGATGTATTGGGTAAAGTTGTTTATTCTTACCCCATCCGTAAGTCGGATTATTCTACCGGACAGGTGAGAATCGATTTGGGAGACGCCATGTTAGACAAAGGTGTTTACTTTCTCCAAATCAAAAGTGGTGATTCTACCAAAACATTGAAATTGGCTATCCGCTAATCAGTGTCATTCCTCATTCGCAAATCAGAACCCCAAGATGTTGTTGCTATGATGCAACTCATTCATGAATTGGCGTTGTTCGAAAAAGCACCCAACGAAGTGGTTGCCAATGAACAAACGTTGTTAGATGCTGGGTTCTCTGAAAATCCCGTTTTCATTTCCTGGGTAGCGGTTCAACACAATCATATCGTTGGGATGGCCATTTGCTATGTTAGATACTCTACCTGGAAGGGCCCTGTCCTTTACCTGGAAGATCTCATCGTAACGGAATCATGCAGAGGCCAAGGGATCGGGAAAGCCTTGTTTGAGACTTGTCTCGACCACGCCCGCAGCAAGCAGTACCGCAGAATGGTATGGCAAGTACTGGATTGGAATACCCCGGCCATTTTATTTTACGAACGTTATGGGGCAAGCATTGAAAAAGGCTGGCTCAATGCTTCCATTGATTTATAACCATTAACAACCATGTTGGCACGCAGGCAATCAATTTTGGCAATGCTCTTGATGTTGCTCTCCCTGATGTTGCTCTTTCAATATGGAACCCCCAATTGGTTTGGTGCTACTGTGCGTTGGGCGATCCTGCCTTTGAATACGCATAACCTTACTGGTGTATTTCTTGGCGCATTTGTCCATGGCTCCTGGGACCATTTATGGGGGAATGTAATCGCCTTGAGTATTTTTTCTGGCTTGTTCATGATTCAGTTCCCCACACAGTGGTTACGGTTTTGGTTCTTACAGCATATGATGGCCTCTGTAATACTCTGGTTCATAGGGAATATAGGCATGGATGCCCATCATACAGAAACAGCGCACATAGGGGCTTCTATTTGGGTGTATGCGTTTGGTGGATTCATCCTTACCATGGGGGTGATTCAGCGAACCAAACAATCCATGGCCATCTTCTTTTTGGTGTTATTGATGTTTGGCGGGTTCTTTTGGGGATTGCTGCCGGTGGATCCAAAAGTGTCTTGGCAAGGACATTTGAGCGGTTTAATCACCGGTGTTTCCCTTGCTTTCTGGAAAGGAATAAAATGGCTACCGCCCACACCAGAATTAATGGACGATTCGGAAGTATTTGGCGATGATGAGGGAGAGATAGAAGATCCTTATCAGAATCTGTAGTTCAATTATAGCACGTTACAGCCACAATAAAATGCCGGCGATCGTGGCGCTTAAGTAGTTGGCCAAGGTGCCACAAATCAGTGCTTTTACGCCCAATTTTGCGAGGTCTTGTCTGCGAGATGGCGCGATTTTACCAATCCCACCTACTTGAATGGCAATAGAACTAAAGTTGGCGAATCCGCACAACGCAAAAGTGGCAATTACCAAACTCACCGGCTGTAACGTAGAAGAAATTTCCTTCAAGTGCAGATAGCCCACAAATTCGTTTACCACCAGTTTGGTTCCCATCAGTCCGCCAACAGCTTGCACATCCTGACTCGGTACACCCATTACATAGGCAAATCCTGAAAATAGATAGCCCAGCAGCGACTCTAGAGACAGTTTCAAGCCCACCAAACCACCCAGACTACCGAGTACAAAATCGAATAGGTAGATCAGGGCTAAAAAACCCAATAACATCGCAACAACGTTCAATGCGACACCCAATCCTTCCGAAGCGCCTTGAGAGATGGCATCGAGTAGGTTGGCATTTTCCTTTTTAACTTCGAGTTTTACAGTTCCTGCGGTTTCGCTTACCTCGGTTTCGGGCCAAACGATTTTAGAAATCACCAAAGCCCCTGGCGCTGCCATGATGCTGGCCGCCAATAAACTGCTGGCATCAATACCCATTTGTATGTAGGTGGCCATAACACCGCCGGCAATACAAGCCATAGAGCCGGTCATAGACGCCAATAATTCGGAGTTTGTCATCCCTTTTACGTACGGACCGATCATTAATTGTGCCTCGACCTGTCCCACAAACGCTGACGATATATTGCTCAATGCTTCGCTACCACTTACGTGCATCAGGTAATGCATGCCCTTGGCGATCTGTTTGATAATCCACTGCAATACGCCCAAGTGATAGAAGATTTTTACCAATACCGCGATGAAAATAATGGTGGGCATCACACGGAAAAAGAAGATGAAATTTTGTCCAAAAACTTCCTGCATTTGCGCGTCTCGGGCCAAAGGACCAAAGATAAATTCTGCACCTTTATCAGAAAATTGCAACAGTTTTTGTACCATCTTGCCCAAGGTCGCAAAAACCGATTTGCCCATGGGGGTTTTTAGGATGAAAATGGCCAACAAGACTTGAAGCAAGAGTCCTACGCCGATGGTTCTGTAATTGATGGCCTTTCGGTTATTTGAAAGGGCAAATGCCAATGCCAATATGACGGCGATACCAATAAATCCAATGAATTGCATTGCGGCAATAATACGATTAATTCGCGTAACCTAAACCCACTTCGATGGAATCGATGAGTGAGTGAATGACTTTGATGTGAATTTCTTGTGCCCGATCGGCGTAGCTCGAGTGGGGTGCACGAATTTCGATATCTACCAAGGCGGCCATTTTTCCACCGTCTTTGCCTGTCAAGCCCACCACAATCATGCCTTTTTCCTTGGCCGCTTCGATGGCTTTGATCACGTTTGCGCTATTTCCGCTACTGCTGATAGCGAGTAATACATCGCCTTTTCTACCAACGGCTTCTACGTAGCGTGAAAATACTTGATCGTATCCATAATCGTTACCAACACAGCTAATATGACTCACATCGCTGATGGCAATAGCGGCGATGCCGGGACGGTGATTGCGGTATCTGCCGGTGAGTTCCTCTGCGAAGTGCATAGCGTCGCAATGACTGCCTCCATTGCCACAGGAGAGGATTTTCCCATCGTCCTTTATGGCAAGCAGCATGGCTTGCGCAGCCCGGTCAATGTTGTTCATTTGTTCAGCATCGTCCATGAACTGCTGCAGGGTTTGCAGGGCCTCTTGGAAATGTGATAGAATACGTGAATTCATGCTTAGCGATTATTTGCGTTTGTTGTATTGGTCAACACCGGCTTTCAAAAATTCTACGAAGGGGTCAACGGCAAACTTGAAATGATCTGCGCCCAAGGCGGGTTGCAATAAGTTCTCATTGGCATCCAACAAACAATAGAGCGGCTGGGTAGTTTTGCCAAAGTAGGCTTCTTCGATATGGGCATTTTTATCGCCCAGCTTGGTGATTTTTTTGCCAGCGGGTGTGCTGAACCACTGCGATTCGGGTAAGTTGATTTTTTTATCATCAACATACAGCGATACAATCACATAGTCTTTGCTGAGGATGTCCAGAACCGCTTGGTCTGACCAAACTTTTTCTTCCATTTTGCGACAATTGACACAGCCATGTCCGGTGAAGTCGATGAACAAGGGCTTTTTCAATTCTCTGGCGGCAGCGAGTGCTTCGTCGTAGTCATAGTAACCAGCCAATCCATGGGGGATATGCAATTGGTTTGCATAGGATGGAGCGGTGGTGATGTTGCCATCGCCATGAATATCGCCTTTCAGGTTGCTGTTGTAATCTTGGGTACTCAACGGCGGTAAATAGCCGGCCAAACCTTTCAAAGGCGCACCCCAAAGTCCGGGAATCATGTAAGCCACAAAAGTGAAGGTAGCGATTACCAAGCCCAGGCGAGGCACACTCAAGTATGGCAAGTCGCTGTCATGGGAGAATTTGATTTTGCCCAATAGGTATAAGCCCAAAAGGGTGAAGATGACAATCCAGATGCTCAAATAAATCTCGCGATCCAAGATGCCCCAATGGTAGGTTTGGTCTGGGATGCTCAAGAATTTCAAGGCAAAAGCCAATTCAACAAATCCCAAAACCACTTTTACGCTGTTGAGCCATCCGCCACTTTTGGGAAGGTTGTTTAACCAAGAAGGGAACAATGCCAGCAGGCCAAAGGGCAAGGCGAAGGCCAGTGAAAATCCGAACATGCCAACCACGGGACGCAGCGTATCGCCGTGTACGGCTTCCACCAATACCGTTCCTACGATTGGTCCAGTACAAGAGAACGAAACCAAGGCGATGGTCACGGCCATGAAAATAGCTCCTGTAATACCTCCTTTGTCGGCTTGTTGATCCACCTTGTTCACGATCCATGATGGCAGCGTGATTTCAAATGCACCGAAGAAACTTGCGGCAAAAACGATGAAGATAACGGTAAAGAATAGGTTGGGAATCCAGTGCGTGCTTACAAAATTGGCGGCATTAGATCCAAAGGTAATGGCCACAATTGTGCCGATAATGGTATAGAATCCAATCAAGCTGATAGAAAAAATGGCGGCATCTCTCAGGGCGATTTTACGGTTGTTGTTTTTGATAAAAAACGAAACCGTCATCGGAATCATTGGAAAGACACAAGGGGTGAGTAGGGCGGTAAAACCACTCAAAAATGCCAAAATGAACAAGCCCAAGAATCCGCTGCTTTGCTCTTCGTTGGCTTGTCCGTTAAACGTCTTTATGGGCAACGCTTTTGCTTGTTTGTAAGCAGGTGCTTCGTTGCTTACAACAATTGGTGCCTCGGTGGTTTCAGCTTTGGCTGTATCCTCATTGGTTGCTACCGCTGCAGTGGTTTCTGGGGTGACAACGTCGGCAGCCGCCGTACCCGCAACAGTCAATGCAGGGGCCACGATTTTTACATCGCGGATATTGTCGCACCCACCTTCATTGCAAATTTGTCCGTTAAACAACATTTGAATGCCTGAAGCAGGTATGCTCTTCAATACTTTGATTTTTTGACGGAATTCTCCTTTGCCGGTAAATTCGCCTGTGGTACAATTGAAGACATCGGTTTCTTTGACCATGTGATCGCCCACGCCATAGAATTTTCCCACCAATTGATAGCTGGGGTTGGGCGTGAAATCGATACTTGCACGGATTGGGCCGTTGTCATCGCCACAGTCGCTTTTTTCGCTGTAAACGTGAAAACCTTTGGCTACATCGAAACGAATGATGATGTCAATCACATCGCCAGCGTTGGCTTGGGTTTTTGAATAACTCGCCTTGAATACGGGTTTCGGGAATCCGAATTGTGACCAAGCAGGACTGAAACTGATGAGGGCCAGAAGGGTGAACAGGATGCGTTTCATCATGATATGTACAAAAATCGGGATTTATTGCTGAATTATCGCATGGTAGTGCACATTCATTGGATAAAATGGTTGGCGTATTTATGATGCAGAACCTAGGTTTGCAGCAATGGCGATTTTTTCTCAACGACATTTTTCATTGCGCATATTGTTTTCAGTCTGTTGCTTGTGCTGTGTGGGTAGTCTGTCCGCACAATTGATGAGTACCAGACAGTATATCGATTCCTTCAAATTCGTGGCGATGCAAGAGATGCGGGCGCATGGTGTTCCGGCGAGTATCACGTTGGGACAGGGCGTACTTGAAAGTGCTAGCGGTAACAGCAAATTGGCAAAAAATTGCAACAACCATTTTGGGATAAAATGTAGAAGCAACTGGACGGGCAAGTTTTGTTTGGCCGATGACGATGCCAAAGATGAGTGTTTTCGAGGCTACGAAACGGCCTTTGACAGTTATCGCGATCATTCCTTGTTCTTGAAGGGCGGAAAACGCTATTTTTTGCTGTTTGAACTCAGTGCAACCGATTACAAGGGTTGGGCCAATGGTTTACGTGAAGCTGGCTATGCAACAAATCCCAATTATGGCAATATCCTCATTGGTGTGATTGAAAAGTATCGCCTAAGTCAGTACGATTCGATGGTGGTTTTTGGCGAGGATTTCTATTCGCCGGGAGTTGCAACCAACACTGCGCCTGTTGAGGTGAACGGCATTCAGGCCATCATGGCAAAACCCGGTGAAACACCGGAGCAAGTCGCCGCGCGGTATAACATGTCGACCTGGCAGATTTACAAATACAACGACATTTCCAAAGGCGATATGTTGAGTCCGGGCGAAATCATTTACCTCAAGCCCAAGCGTCGTAGATCGTTTGAGAACAATCACACCGTAAAAAATGGCGAAACCATGCGCGAAATCTCGCAGAAATATGGGGTTAAAGTGAAGCATTTGTACAAGTTGAATCGCCTTGAGCCCGGCTTGGAAGTACGTCCGGGAGAAGTCATCAACCTCAAGGAAAAACGCGATGTGCCACCGGCGATTTTGGAGCGGAACGACAATCCCAACCAAGTAAATGCGGTAGATTTGATCTTGAACCAGCGCACTGCACCCCAGGGCGGTCAATCAAAAGGAACTGTATATGAGGTACAAGCAGGGGAAACGTTGCAAGACATCGCCCAGCGCATGAATGTTAGTGCTTTGGATTTGGCGCGATGGAACAATTTGGATGGATACTCGGTGGCGGCTGGACAGATTTTGGTCCTTCGTCCAAACGTAAAAATGAGTGAAGAAACGCAGGTTGACTATCGCAATTTCATGAGCAACAATGGTGCGGCATCTGCACCGCGCACGCACATTGTCATTCGCGGAGAAACATTGTTTTCCATTGCTCGCTTGTATCGCTTGTCGGTGGATTCTCTCACTGCTTGGAACCAATTGGAGGGAAAGCCCTTGACGGTGGATCGGAAACTCTATTTGCAGCGCGTAGGGGGTACCTCTCCAGCGAAATCAAACAACAATGCGGGACAATTCGATGCTTATCATTTTGTACAGCCGGGCGAAACACTCTATTCCATATCGCGGAAATATGCGATCTCGGTGGAAGAAATTAAGGCATGGAATCGTTTGGAAAACAATCAGATAGAAGTGGGACAGCGATTGCAGGTTAGGCCGTAATCAAATAATGGGTAGAGTTGCCCATATTCTGCTGCAGTACGATGTTGTGGTTGCCCACATCGGTTTGTTTGTCGAAGCTCCCTTGCGGGTGGTAAATACTCAACAGTTCAAGGTCTGATCGCAACGTAACATCCAAGCCGAGTGCTTCAAGTGCATTCATCAGAGGCTGGTGGCGGTTTTCTTTGTTATCGATGACGCAACGGAAATAAATGGCTGAATTCTGCATCAGGTTACAGCGCACTTTGTTTTCAGACAGTGATTGGAATATCTGTTTGAGGTGGTCTTCGGCGATAAAGGTGAAATCGCGGGTGCGAATTTCAAGCAGCAATTGTTGTGATTTGTGGATTTTGCAGGGAACTGAAATTACACTGCTATCGGCGCTAACTTTTGTTCCTGGAGCTTCTGGATTGAGGAAAGATCGCACGTACAGGGGAATGCCATTGGCTTGCAGCGGTTGAATGGTTTTTGGGTGGATAACCGAGGCACCGTAGTAGGCCAATTCAATGGCATCGTTGTAGGTGAGTTCAGAAATCAGCACGGCATGGTCGAATTTCTTGGGGTCGGCATTCATAACGCCGGCCACGTCTTTCCAAATGGTGATGGATTCGGCGCCCATGATGCTCCCAAAAATGGCAGCGCTATAGTCAGATCCTTCCCGTCCAAGTGTAGTGGTCTCGCCGGAAAAGCCTCGTCCAATGAATCCTTGTGTTATTACCAGGTTTTTCTTGGCGATGGGTAGCAATCGATTGGTGATGATTTTCTCAGTTTCTGTCCATTGTACCCGGGCATCTCGGTGACGACTATCGGTTTGAATAAAATTACGCGCATCTACCCATTGGTTGTTGATTTTTTGCGATAACAAGTAGTTGCTGACGATTTTTGTGGCCATTAATTCGCCATAACCGATGATTTGGTCGTATAAAAAGTCGTAATCTTCCTGCAAATTGGGGTTGTCTACAAAACATTCGAGCTCCAAATAAAGATTTCGTATGTCGCTCACACCCACCAAATCATCCTCTCCGAATAGGTCTTTTAGGATGCCATCGTGGAATTCAAAAACGGTTTTTAGGGCTGAATGCGCCTCTCCGGTATTGTGAAAGCAATGGTGGATGACCTGCTCTAACGCATTGGTTGTCTTTCCCATAGCGCTAATTACCACCAGTAAATTATCGTGGCTGTGGCTTTGGATGATTTGGGCCACATTTTTAACACCTTGGGCATGTTGTACGGATGCGCCGCCGAACTTGAATATTTTCATTGCAGGAAAGGGAAGACGGTTAATTGAGGTTTTTGTTGTTGTTTTGCAAAATAAATACCAATTGTCCTTATTCTTTATATGTCGTATTCTAAAGTTATCACCCTCGAACAATACATTGTAGACCAACAAGCTCTTTACAAAGATGCCCAGGGTTCTCTGAGTAAGATTTTCCGCTCTTTGGAGTTGGCTGCAAAGATGGTGAATCGCGATGTTCGTAAGGCGGGATTGATCGATATTTTGGGGAACCAAGGATCAACCAATATTCAGGGCGAAGAGCAGAAGAAGTTGGATGTAATTGCAAACGATATTTTCATTGCTGCATTGAGTAGGAGTGGAGAGGTTTGTATGATCATTTCTGAGGAGAACGACGATGTTTTTTACGTTGAAGGCGCAGAAAATGAGAAATATATCGTGGCGATGGATCCTTTGGATGGTAGTTCCAACATCGATGTGAACGCAAGCATTGGTACCATTTTTAGTATTTACAGTCGCAAGAATCCAATGGCCAAGCCAACGATCGACGATTGTTTGCAAAAGGGCAAGCACCAGGTGGCTGCCGGTTATTTTATCTATGGTTCAAGCACCATGTTGGTGTATTCTACCGGTGTTGGCGTGAATGGGTTTACCTTAGACGATAGCATTCAGGAGTTTTGTTTGAGTCATCCCAACATTCAAACCCCTACCGATGGAAAGATTTTTAGCGTTAACGAGGGCAATTTGGAGGATTTTCCTCAAGGGGTCCAAGATTACATTTCGTTTTGCAAGGCGAAGGATAAGGCAACGAGCCGACCATATTCAGCGCGATACATTGGTTCTTTGATTGCAGATTTTCACCGAAACTTGCTCAAAGGGGGGATTTTTATTTATCCGCCAACTGAAAAATCCCCCAACGGTAAATTGCGTTTGATGTATGAGTGCAATACCATGGCGTTCTTGGTAGAGCAAGCGGGTGGTGCAGCAAGTACGGGTACCGAGCGTGTGTTGGATGTTAAACCCACCGAGCTACATCAGCGCGTTCCGATGTTTGTTGGATCCAAAAACATGGTGGATTTGGCTGTGGCGATGCTCAACGAAGAAGTCGCTACTGCGGTTCTTGCATAATCATTTGTAAGATTTCCAGCGATTGGATGGTTTTGCCCGGAATTACGTGGGTTTCTATGTAGTCGACCAGTTTGTTCACCAGCACTCTACGCACTTTCGCAGGGGCACTGCTGATTTCTCCCGAAACAATTTTGGCCAATATTTCGCAGGCATCCGGCTCTATGGTGTTGGATGGGATACTCCGTGAGGTAGCCACACTGCCCGATAATATATCCAGTCCGATGGCGATACTCTCGGCATTCAACTGCAGTCCATGGCCGGTGACTTCACAAAATTCATACAAGAAAAGAATGGGTAAGATGGGCAGTTCTTTGCAACCATCATTGAGCTTTTGAAAGGTGTTTTTGGCGCTGTGAAACAACAATTCTTCGGGTTGCTCTTCATGCAAGACGTGGCTCAAAAGTTCTAGGAAAAACCATCGCACTTGGTCGTGAATGGGGAAGTGGCTATAGCCCCACCCGGAGACCAAAGAAACTTCCTTGGCCCTCATCATGCCTTTGTTTTGTTTGTGGAAAACGACTTCAATGAGGGTGCCTGGCTGAAACAACGAATTTTTGTTGTGTTTGCCGTGCAATCCTTGAATCAGGAAGGGAAGTAGTCCGAATTCACGCGTAAACAACTTCACCACCGCCGAATGATCGGTGTAGGGTGTGCGTTTAACAACAATGGCTTCGGTTTTTACCAGCATCAGTCAACCCAATCGGCCAGAAACAAATTGGTGTCGCGTGTGCCGTGATTGTTGCGGTTAGAACTGAAAATCAACTGCTTGCCGTTGGGTGAGAACATCGGGAATGCATTGAACATGCTTTCATTGGTGATGCGCTCCAATCCAGTGCCATCTTCGTTGATCATGTACAACTGAAAATCGTACCCGCGCTTGCTATGGTGATTGCTAGAAAAGATGATCTTCTTGCCACTGGGATGGTAGAACGGCGCCCAGTTGGCTTTACCCAATTGGGTCACTTGTTTCAAATCA
>JACCDP010209081.1_pt1 | contig 50030 bp, 47 predicted proteins | sample 7445841 | NCBI WGS metagenome assembly JACCDP01 (sample SAMN15323441, study PRJNA562643) | freshwater metagenome | isolation source: river surface water | place: USA:Blue River Watershed | collected 2017-08-17
AAAAAGAAGTTCAAAGAACTCTTTGACTTCCATTACAAGGATACAGGGGATATTCTCAAATCCCAGCATTTGGCACACGCATCCATGATGGCTTATAAGAAGCGGGACGCACCCGCCGAGCCTGTAATTAAGAGGGCACCCAGTACTTTATTGAGTGAAGCAGTTTCAGAAACAAACAAGTAGCCCCATCCAAAGGATGCGAGCACACCGATGAAAGACAACAAACTGAACACAATCGTTTTGACACGAGGAATGGCGTAGAATCGAAGCGCGTATCCTGCGAATCCGACAAGCGCATTGAACAAGATCAAGGATGTCCAGACGGATGTGGATGTACTGATGGGTTCACCTGTGGCATAGAGTCCTGTGGCGAGAGGAAGAAGACCACCAGGATAGAGTTGTAGAATACTAAAGAAAGGATTGGGACTCTTGCTTCGGACAACGAAATACATGAGACTTTCCGTCAATGCTGCGAACAGACCTGCAGCAATTCCTGTCCAATCAAGAGGATTCTTATCCTCCTCGTCCTTTTTTGTCACAAAATAGACACCCATCATCGCAATTCCAACAAGTAACAAATGTTGAATGGAGAAGTTTTCACCCCAGATCAAGAATGCTCCTAACAGATTCCAGATGGGATAGGTATAGAATAAACTCATCGCTTCACCCGCAGGAAGACGTTTGAACGCTAGATAGGATGTTCCTACATGCGCAAGTGTGAGAGATCCAAAGAAAAGAGAGGTGGCTGCGCCCCTTCCAGTCAACCACGTCTCTTGAAGATTCGACCAGTCAGCGAGACTTGCTGCGAGAACTGTATAGACCAGAAATCGAGCGACCAATTGTGTGGCTAGATTTGTGGGGACAAGTTTAATTAGAATAGGGTAAAGAGCCAATACGATCTCTGACCCTATGACAATATTGGAATTCGTATCCATCCTATTTCAGATTAAGTAAAATTCCAGAGATCCGATAAAATATTGTTTTCACGTTTTTCGGGAAGCGGCTTTTGCATGGTGTTCACAAAAGAGGCTGGGGGCACATATTCAGCAGCACGACGAACAGGCATTTGTTGCGCAGGGGGTGGGAGAAACTGAGGATCAGCGCCATACGCTGGAGGAGGGCTTGCATCAGGGGTGGATCGAAAACTCACTCGACTTTTCTTGGATTTCTCAGCCCCCTTCTTCTGTTCTGGAGGAAGCATCGCCTGAACAATAGGGTTCTGACTCAACAAATACTCTTTTTCATGATGTTTCCAACTGATGTACAAGAGATTCGGATAGGTAAAGCGGACTTCATATCCATGTTGGCGCATCATATAGACTAAATAGACAATACAGTCTTCCATATCAATGCGAGGGAGACCGAGGATAAAGGGTGGAACAGTATACAAGATGTAATTCGCATTTCCAGACATTTGAGATGTACTGTACACACGAGTATAGATTTGTTCAAGCAATTGGTTATAGGTTCGTAAGCGTGCTTGGTCACGCTTGATCCGCTTATCATACAAATCTTTAGGGGAGAGGCGAGGAATTTGGACTTGTGATTGTTGGTTCGGCAACATGCGAGACTTCTAAAGAAAGGTACAAAGAAAATACAATGATTATACCACCTCGACGTATTGTACTAAGTGGTGGAGGTATGCGCGCCGTAGCCCATCTAGGTGCGCTACAAGTGCTAGAATCACGAGGACTTCTATCAGCCGTCAAGGAGTACGTGGGTGTTTCAGCAGGTGCTCTTGTAGGGTTTTGTCTTTGTATTGGCTACACCTTGAAAGAGCTTCAATTAATCATGAGTATGTTTGATTTTCAATTAATTCGAAATATAACTCCCGAGACTATGTTGAATTTTCCGACAACCTATGGTCTTGACAATGGTGAAAATCTAGGAAAACTTCTTCATTCTGTCATGCGAATCAAAGGAATTCCAATTGACGCTACATTTGGAGAGTTGAATCGCCCGATTCAGTTTCGATGTTTTGCGTCGGATCTGTTTTCATGTTCAGTGCGAGAGTTTAGCAAAGAGAAGACTCCGACAGTGAAAGTTACAGTTGCGTTACGAGCAAGTATGTGTCTTCCTGCTTATTTCACCCCGATTGAAGACCCTATTACACACCATTTGTTGGTGGATGGTGGAATTATGAACAACTACCCGATCGCCTTCTTGACTCCCGAAGAACGAAAGACATCTCTTGGCATTATGTTTAGTTATGATCATTCAACTGTTGATGAAATACAGGATTTAGGGCATTTTTTTTATCAGATCTATGCGTGTTATTATATGCCCCGATGGAGACAAACTGTCTCACTTCATCCGACGGGAACAATCATTATTCCGTGTGGTCACTTTCCTTCCTATGATTTTGAATCGACTGTGGAGGAAAGACAAGCATTGTTTGAAGAAGGAGTGTCTGCGGCGGAGGAATATCTTCAACGCCATGCGCATGGACTTGTGTATCAGAAACCTCTTCGAAGATACTCTGTAGGGTAATAAAAAATCTGCGTATGAAATATAGAAATGGCTTTTAAGTTTAGTTTCCCTAGCTTCACTCGTAAGACCAAGACTGCGAACAGCCCGAATGCCTCCCCTGCTGCTCGTCGCTCCGCTTCCAATTGGCTCAAGAGCAAGTTCGCCACGCTTAAGAGCAAGATCCCTTCTGCCAGCAATGTTCAGTCACGAATCAAGTCCCTTCCCGGTAGTGTTCGTAATCGCGTAGTCAGTGCGACTCGTAAGGCTTACAACTTGAGCACAAACGCTCTCACTAAGGCTCGTATGGCGACTACACTCCGCGGCAATGTAGCTGCAAAGAAGAACGCTATCATGGCTGCCCACATGAAGGCGAAGGAAGCTGTTAATGCTGCCCGCAAGGCTGCCAATGAGGCTCGCAAGGCGAACGGAAAGACGCCTGCTGCTGTGAAGGAAGTTGTTGAGGGTGCTGAAAATGCTGCAAAGGCTGTAGAGAATTCCAAGGGTCCCCTTTTCACGGGTACGATCTACACAGGTGGATACATCCCCATCCGCTCTTTTGGCAAGCGCAAGAACCGTAAGTCGACGCGCAAGAATCGCAAGAATACTCGTAAGAATCGTAAGAACCGCAAGAACACCCGCAAGAACTAAAGAAGCAGACTAGATTATACACATTCCTTGATTCTGTATTTTTGTATAGAGAATCAAAGACTACAGTAGAATGGGAGTACGAAATCTGTACCAACGTTTTAAGCAAGGATTGTCAGCGAAGCGCGCTGCCTTAGGAAGTCGTTTTCAAACACTTCGCTCGAAGATTCACAGACCCTCTTTCAATACGCTTCGCAATCGCTTTCGCAAAGCCTCAAACAACATTAAATACTATACACGTCGTGCGTTTTCCTCGAAAGAAAAGCGAAATGCGATGAATCGTGAACGTGCGGCTGCTCGCCAACCTCCTGCCCCGACACGTGTCAATATGGGTACGTCTATGAACAATCAGCCTCGTGTTCCTGGTGTAAATGCGAGCACATCCACAAACAATCTAGAAAAGAATCTAGCGAAGTCCAATAAAATTATGCGTCGTGAGACATTAAAACAGAAGCGCAATCAATTAGTGAAAAACTTAAAAGAAGCAGAAAATACAAAAGCACGATTACTCAAAGAACGAAATGAAAAGAGAAGTCATGGAGAGAATCTTCATATTCCAAAGAAGATCTTGAAATTACCCTTTTATCTTCAAAGCAATTTAAATGTACTCAATACGGAACTCGCAAGTCTTAATCGAGAGCTCGCAAATCTTAAATCGCAATAAGTAGAACAATGCCAAACACTATGAAGCGAAAGACGCGTTCCGGTACGCGTAAACTTCGTAAAGTAATGAAGAAACAACGAGCTGGTGCCAATAATGAAGAGACACGACGCATTTTACATTATGCGGCGGCGAACCGTGCGAAGCGTGCAGCAGAAAAGGCACATGCTCAAGAAAACGCATGGCGTATTGGTCTTGAAGCTGCTGCTCGTAATGAAAATACCCTTCGAGCAAATGAAGAGAAACGTAGAGTTCTTCATTATGCGGCTGCGAACCGCGCGAAGCGTGCTGAACAGAAGGCACGTGCTCAAGAAAATACTCGTCGTATTTTACATTATGCGGCAGCGAACCGTGCGAAGCGTGCTGAACAAAAGGCGCGCGCGAAAGAAAATGCGAATCGCAAGAATATGGAAGATCCCCGTCCCATAAGTGCGTAGGCATGTTAGCTTATTATAATCAAAAAAATGGATTAAAAATGATCAAGTTTTCTTATTTTAGACCTCCTTAACAGAAAGATGCCAAAGTGGTTGAATCGTGTGCGAAATACCTTGAAGCGAAAGACGCGCTCCGGTACGCGGAAACTTCAGAATTTAGCCTATAAGGCGCGCCGTGCGTTCTCAACAAAAGCACAGCGTCAAAAACTATTGAACAATTTAGCCTATAAGGCGCGTCGTACGTTCTCGACAAAAGCACAGCGTAAAAACCTATTGAACAAGCGTTTTGAAACCTTAAAACGACGCATGGAAGAAAATAATCCAAATTGGGAGGCAAAGTATGCCGAAAATCAGGCAAAGCGTGCTAACGCAAGAGCAAAACTAAATCTCTCTCGAAATCAAAAACAGGCTGTTATGAATGAACTAAAAAATCGCAAAGCCAAATTACGAAATAATTTGAATGAGAATGCGAATCGTCGAAACTTAGAGATGCATCGTGCTCAACAGGAAAAAGAAGCTCGTGCCGCCGAAGAAGAAGCTCGTGCCGCCGCCGCCGAGGAAGCCGAAGCGCGCGCCGCTCTCTTCGCCCGCGCTGCCCCACCGCGCGCACGCGCTCTCGACGCCGCCGACCCAGCTCCCCGCTTCTGGAACGCTGCTTCCGCTGCTCCCGCTGCTCGTGCCGCCGCCCCCCCTGCCGCGCCCGCTGCACGCCTCCGCGCCTATCCACCTTACAATAATAACGCTGCGAATGTTCTTGGTTCAAACTACAACTACTAAATTTATTCCAACTTAAGTCCCGTTTTGAGGACCTGATTCAATCGAGAAAGTTGACCGCTGGTAGGCGCAACCTTCCCTGATTCAAGATCCCGCACAGTATTGGCGGGAAAGGAGCATCGCATATCGAGATCCCGCTGAGTCCATTTCTGAGCAGCACGAAGTTGCATCATCGCTTGACGCGATTCACGACTGAGTGTCTTTGATGTGACAGGCACTTCTGCGTTTGCGACTTTCGCAAGACGACGAGCTTCGTTGCTGACTTTCGGTCCAGCAGGAGCAGTTCCTACGACCTTTTTATTACGGAGAACAATCGGGTTCCAATCTTGGCAATCCATCGTGTGTACGATCCGCTTCCGCCCGCTCCCCCTTCAAATTTACAATCTTGTCCCGAGACAGAATGTCGTGTTGTGATGGTCAAACTGTAACAAAACGAGAGGGATCACTTGAAAGTGGGCGCGTAGCCCAACTGATTGAAGACAGTCGTCGCTGTGCTGTGAATGCTGCGATTCGAAAGGCTCGTGCCACTGTCTGTTGCCCTGCTCCTCCCAGACCGAATACCAATGTTCAATTGGAAAGTGCTCTTCTTCAAGCAAGAGTCGCACAATGTACCCAAATCACCGCCGCAGACGCAACAGCCATTGCTCGTCAATCTCTTCGTGGAGTTCCCGAGAGCGTACGGATTCGTCAACGTCAACAAGACGTTCAAGATGAGTTTGCTCCCTATAATAATCCAAGTCGTCGTTTCCTTGAGTATCAAGGACCCATTGTGATTCCTCCTTGCCCAGAGATTCCTACAGAAGATTCGAACGCGAATATTGCGAAAGCTCCCAAGAGCTGTACAGCCTTAGAATTAATCAATACTGGTCGCCCTTAATTCTGGAGATATTCACGTTTCATGAGTGCCTTAAAACTCATGAAATCCATATCACTGTCTGGAGTATATTTTTGTTTTTTTCCATTTTCATCAATGTAATCGAAATAATCATAATGTTGAGTATCGTCCTCATCATACATATAACACTGGATCGTAATACAAGTATCTTTATTGGAAGGTAGGTTTCTCAATTGATGAGTTTGATTGAGCGTGTCGCTAATCCATGTAATATCCCCCTTGTTAAAATCAGCCACCGCAAAAGGTGGAATGCCACTCTTTGTCGCACAAAGGAAAGGGAACAACGAGACGTGAATGGATCCATGAAGAACACGAATAATCGCATTCGCAGAAGAATGGCTATGAATTGGACTGTAATGCCCTACAGGCCAGATTTCCATCACATAAGGAATCCCAGGAGACTCACCATTGTTCTGTCCCAATGTAATACGAAGATAGGTCTCAAGAGGATTCGGCTTTCCACCCGGATTGAACTCGGTGCTTTTCTGTTTCAAGCGTTCATAGCACCAGAGACCTGGTGTACGAATACTGTGTTCGATCGCTTGACTAAATTCAGGAAAGGAAGGATCATCAAGAACAAAATTTGGACCTGAAATACAATTGTAGAGTTTTTGTGAAATCATACTGAGGTTTGCGTTTGGCATAACAGAACCTGAGGCGACAGCATCCATGGTAAGATGTGCTGTATCACAGACTTTCATAGCTACAGAGCTTGTAATGGGATCACGGAGCAATTTGAGCGGCTCCACATATTTGGTATATTGAACAAAGGTGAGTTCTTCTAGATTTATGCGATCCTTTGAAGTGAACCTATAAAAGTAAATATGGGTCTCCATACGAGGCTCTCCAACTCCCACGATAAGTTGTTTGTTTTGGGAATCAAGACTTATCCAGTAGTACGCACCAGGATCATAGAGTAAACCGGACTTGTTTGTGGGATCATGAAGTTCATGAACATCTCCCATTGTACGTGCCACAAATGCCTTTACATTTTTCTCTGTAAGCTGAATGGAAATCTGAACTGTGCGTGATGGATTCCAGAATTGAAGTTCTGTGGGGCGATGAACAGAAAAAAGAAAAACTCCTTGTCCATGAACTAACAAATTGGTTGTTCCGCCTGTGGATGCTCCTTGAAGATTTTTGACTCTCGATACTCCTAGCATAACTAGTAGACTATAGAGAGACATTTTTAGGTTCATATCGTTTAAACATGAGAAGCCAACTGCTCCTCTAAGAACTGTAAGTATCCAGCAGGAGTGCGATCGCCTTGGAATTCAACTGTCTTTCCTTCTGCGGTTTCAAGTAAAAAGGTGGGATAGCCCTTGATAGGCTTTCCAGCCGCCTTCTCGGACTCCTTTTCACACTCAACCGCTTGGACCTTCACGTTCTTTCCAGCCACAGTCACAAAGCCATTCTTTGCGAATTCCTCGAAGCCAGGCTTCACAGACTTACAGTGCGGGCACCAGTCGACATAATAGAGAGTGAAGACATCAGCGCCTTGAGATGACATAGATCCTGAAAATCCTTCTGAGCGAGAGGTCATATACCAGACAGCTACGAGGACGGCGAGAACCGCAACAAAAACATAGACAAGTTTCGTTTTCATTTCCTATTAAAGATCAACTTTAAACACGTAGCGTAAGTTCCGAGCACAAAAGCAAGGTATCGCTGGGGTCGTACCATTCGATTTTGCTGACAATTTTTCCAGAGACACCACCTGTCCATGTGGAGGTGGATGTAAGATTGTAGAGACCAGGAGTCTGAGGGCAGCTAATCTGGGTACAAAGAGGATCGACTGTCGCAGGAAAGGGAATTCCATTGAGAGTTACAGAATACGTGGCAGTTCCATCGTCAACTGTAAAACCGTCGGGTACTTGATAATAAAACCAGAGAGTCGCATTCTGATTCACAACCGGAGGATCAGGAGAGAAGCCTTGTTCAAGAAGCGAGAACTTGCTCGCTCCATTGCTACAATCCTTCAAGGTTGCTGAGACAGAAGACAAGAGAGCAAAGAGGGTGGTGAGAGTTACAAAGCGCATGATATCTGCTTGAACAATACAAAACATGGCTTCTCAATTTTTAAGCCGCTTAAACTTTGTGAGATCAAGATGGAGTATGGAGATTCCTGTCTTTCGAAACGGTCAGTGGATTTCATACACTCCACCTGAAGAACCCCCTGTAGGATGGTCAGATTCTCACAGTTTTCAAGCAGCATCGGTCTTTGCGACAGCACAGTCTCGCGGATACTCAACGAAAGACTCTGTTGCGTTTGCTGAAATGTTTGTATTTAAACAAATCTTTGAAGGACTTGTGTATGATTCTCGTCTTGAGAAAGAACTTGAGAAACTTTTAGTCTCGAGGAAAGAGCATTAATGCCCACAAGACAAGAAAGAAAAGTCCTGTATGAAGGAAAAATCCATAAGGTGTAGGACAACCTGAATCTGAAGCCGTTGAAACAAGACGACCGACTAAGCGTTGTGTTAATTTAAATGTTTCGGGATTGGCGATCAAAAAGAAGACGAGTGTGGAATAAAAGGCATATTTTGCTTTTAAGGCGATGTTGGGGGTAGGCACATAGCCTTCACTTCTTTCCTTTCGAGAATCGGTGGTATCGTCGGGCATTCTACTGGTTTAGTAACATTATCTAGGCAGTTGAGAAAATCGCGTAAGGCAAGGGCATATAAAAAGAAAAGTACTTCATAAGGACCTGTGTACCCAGTAGAAGCCAAACGACTTTCAAATTGTGTCAATACATCCTGCGTAATATCCTCACTTTCCAATGCGCTGGCACGAAGTCTCTGTCGTATCGTCTCATCTCGAGAAAAGAGAGATTCAATAAGCGTGGAAATACGTTCATAAAAAGAGCGATACTCTTTTCCTTCAAATTCACCTTCTGTAGAATTTCCATAGACAAGCGCATATTGAAGAAGAAGTGCGACTCGTGCGGGCTGTTTGTTAAATCCATATTGTAGATTTGTTTCTGAAGTTAATCCCAAATCAGGAAGTGTTTCTTTATAGAGGGAATCCAAAATAGCAGTGGAAAGTTGAGGAAGGATAGATCCTAGCTCTCTTTCGCGTGCTTTTTCAAACATCGTTGTGAGTGTTGAGATGAAACTACAAATTTCTTTCACAAATTCCGCTTTGAGTTCTAATATATCTGGGACAGCAATATCCTCGTTGTCAGGAAAGAGACTCTTGACATCGCTTGAAAGACTTGAGATCACTGTTTCATCATTTTTTCCTTCACTCGCCTCACGAGCACGAGGAGGTCGACCGAGTGTACGCAATGTGGTTTGAATTTGTTGGGAGAGTTCTTCAATAGGAGTTAAGACATTGGGTTGAAGCCCCTGTTTTCGTTTGAGTGCCTCTACAGATGCTAAAATTTCATTTAATTTCGCGTCATAATTCATTAATTTCTCTTCACTGGCTTCTTTTTCAGAGGAAACAGTGGAAAGCGCAGTTTGTGCGGCGGCGAGGGCGCGTTTTTGTTCTCGACTGAGCGTTTCGAATTGTTCAAGATCACGGATTTTGGATTGGAGCGCCACTAATTTCTCCTCTTTTTCTTCCAAATCAAGTTGAAGTTTCTCTTGTTTTGAAAGTTGTGTTTGGAGCGCTGTCACTTGATCCGCCGCTTCCCTGAGCCTTTGTTGTGTCTCAGCCGCTTGCGCAACAGTTGTCTCTTGAGTTGCTCGTTCACGTTGCGCAGCTGTTAATTGAGAAAGAAGTGAGGCTTTGGCTTCTTCAAGAGTTCGAACCTTTTCTTGCGCAGCAGTGAGAGCAGCTTGATTCGCAGTTGCGGCGGAATCGCGTTGTCCTACCGCAGTTGTCAATGAATTACGTTCAGCTGTTGCGCGAGTTAAATTCGTTTGGACTTCGTCGCGTTGACGTTTCAGGGTTTGAATGCGGCGCTCCATTCCATTCAGAATTCGTGTCGATTCCTCTTCATGCTCTTCACATTCTTTTACACGACGAAATAAAGAAGTAATTAATTTCTTCAAAAGAGTCTCTGATGTTTCAGAATTCATATCTACACCAAGAGTTTCTTCCAGAGAAAAAGAAGGTCCCATTCCAGGAAGAATCGTTTCACGAACAAGTTTTTCAACATAGTCCGTGACCGTCTTCAAGATGCGTTTTTCTTTTTCTTTGGGATCGACAACATCCGCAATCGATGGGCGAATGGGGAGATTTTCCGATTGAAGATCTGTAAGAAGTTTTTTAGGATCGACACGAACACTGCGAATTGTCAAAACCATGTCCCGTGGAGAAAAGGGAAATTTAAATCCAGGGCGTTGATATTGCGCTTGAAGAAGAACAAGACCGAATTTCTGAAGAAGCTCTTGCGCAAGAGCCTCATCAATCGATAATTTCTTCTCTCCTTCTTTGGGTTTAAGAGACTCGAGTTCATCAGGCTTACAGTCCGCTCCCTGTCCTTTTACAAATTTTTGATCCAGTTGATCAATAAGACGTGTAAGACGATAGTAATGATTAAGTTTTTCACGCGTTTCAAGAGTATCTTCTTCTGACGCATCAGAGAGTTCCTTCGCAAGAATCATAAGACGATGAAGTAAACTTGTCTTCATCATATCAAATTCCTCCTTAATCTTGGGAGGCTTGATTCCATCATCATTTTTGAATTTTGCGCCTGACATAGGAAACATACAGGCTAAAATCTCTTTGAGTTTCTCAGATTGATCTTCAAACTTTTGAGGAATGTAGAGACGATCAAAATCTTTTGTTCCGTGAAGAGCAGGTTCATCTTGAAGAAGACCGGTTCGTTCGAGCGAGACAGCTTCTCCAGCAATGTAGAGAATTTTATTCGCAAATCCTGCGCTGCGCATCGCTTCCTTTGACTTGATCCCAAGGACCTTTTTCATTAAGTCAATATCAACTCCAGTGGGTACAGCGATCTGTAATTGGATCAATCGCTCTTTCACTTTAAAGATGTCCTTTAGAGTATCGGTCGTACTCATTCTTTTTTAGCGGCAGAAGTTTTGCGTCTAAACAACAACCGCTATAGGTAGGTAGGAATGTCTGACACCGAAACCAACTCGACCCAGCAACCTCAACAGAAGATTTTTAATCCTTGGAATCCAAAGAATAAAAATATTCCGAATGAGACTGTTTGCTCTATTTTGGAAACCTATGGTTGGAAACTCGAACTTACAAACCCATCCTTGTTTCAATTAGCATGTGTTCATAAATCCTATGTAGATCGTTCGGAACTATGGGAAAAGAAAGGCGAAAAAATGGTTATGACCGAACGCCCTTCAAACTGTCTTCCTTTGAAAGAGGCGGACAATGAAGAACTTGAATTTATTGGTGATGGATTTGTAGGGAATATTGTTGGATTGTATCTTGCGAAGCGATACAAAGGAGAAGGAGAAGGATTTTTCACTCGAATTCGTACTCGCATTGTCAACAACAAACAACTGGGTGAGCTCAGTATTGCTATTGGACTCGCACCGTATTTGATTATTAGTCGTCATGTTGAAGAAGTCTGTAAAGGGCGTGAAAATCTTGAAATTTTGGGAAGTTTGTTTGAATCCTGGTTGGGAGCGCTCTATGAACATGAAGAGGCGCGCACTGGACAAGGCTGGAATGCTGTTCGGACCTTTCTTCTCACTGTCATCAAGAAACATGTAAATTTCCGAAAACTCATCAGCAACGATACAAATTTCAAAGATCAACTTCTTCGTTGGTTTCAATCACATTACCATCAACCTCCACGATACAAAGAGGTTGAAGTTGTTGGTCCTCCTCATGACAGAATTTTCACGATGGGAGTCTTGGATGTTGATGATACTGTTCTTGCGAAGTCGACGGCACGAAATAAGAAAATCGCAGAACAAGAAGCTAGTCGTCTCGCACTTCTTGAACTACAAAAGCGCACGGGCGATCAAGGAGAGGCGTAGAACTTCTTCGGAGAGGATAGATGGCAGATACTTCAGAGCCAAAAAAGAAGAGAGGATTTCAAGCAAAAGCATTCAAGGCTGTAGCGGTTCGACAGGCAACGACAGCAGAAGCAGATGCGCTTCCTCCGAATGAAGAAAGTCTCAGTATTCGTCCGACAAGTATGCCGAGTGTTCCTCTCGAGGAGCAAAAGCCGTCAGTTGTTGTCGCATCTATTTTTGGCGCAAAGCCGAAGCCGAAAGCGTCTGGAACACTAGCACCACCTGTGCCTTCAAAACCATCAGCCGCTCCTCTTCCTACCGCACCCAAAGCAGCCGTCGCTGTTGTATCAAAACCCCCCGGTCCTAGTGTAAAACCTGTTTCAGAACGTAAGAAAACAGTTCAAGAGTCAAAGGAAGAGAGCAAAGAGGAGAGCAAAGAGGAAAGCAAAGAAGACAGCAAGGAAGCGGAGGCGGGTGATTCCAAAGAGGCGGAAGCCGATGAGGCTGAAGTTGCGCCCGAAGCCGAAGCCGAAGCTGTCCCCACGGAAGGCATTGACATTTCTCCCTTCACAAATACAGAGTTTGAGGAATTTGCGAAAGCGATCAAAGCTAGCGAGGAAACAGTCCCGTATTCAAGCGATGTTCCTGACTCAGGCTACATTCCTGAAACACGCCGATCCTTCTCGGGATTCATCTCGCAAACCTACAAGCGATTTAAATTACCTCTTGCGGATTTGAAACCGGACTACAAAGCCTGTGAAAAGATGGGTGCTGCGGGTTCAAAACAGGCTGAAATTTATCAGTATCAAGAGTTTGTTCGTGATTATATGCGATGGGAAAGTCCCTATCGAGGAGTACTGGTCTATCACGGTCTTGGTTCTGGAAAAACGTGTACTGCTATCGCAGCATCAGAAGCCTTGTTCGCACAAGGAAAGCGTCACATTGTGGTCATGACCCCTTTTAGTTTGAGAAAGAACTTCTTGTCTGAAATTTCCTTCTGTGGATTCCGTCATTTTCGTCTTCAGAATCACTGGGTCTCCTACCCCAATGATCGTGTACGAACCTCTCTCATTTATATCTTTGCGAAGGAGGTCTTGAAGATTCCTGAACAATATTTGCGCCGTCACGATCGTATCTGGATTCCTGATTTCTCCAAAGAGCCTAATTATGACAATGGATTAACTCCCGCGGAACAACTCGAGGTCCGAAACCAAATCAATGCGATTTTGGAGCGCGATGTCAATCCTCGTCACCCCAAACACGGTCGTATTACGTTCATCAATTACAACGGTATAACCTCTTCACAGTTGAAGTTGATGGCACAACCAGATCCTGCTGGAAATACAATTTTTGACAATGCGGTCATTGTTGTGGATGAGATTCACAATTTAGTTCGTCGTATGCACGGAGTCATTGATCCATACTTGTTGAAACTCGAAGGCTATACACGAAAAATTAGTCCTGAGCCTATCTCTACAGAGCGCTGGATTCCGAAGACGACGGTAAAATACAAGGCGGGCTATATGTTGTATCGTCTCCTTATTCAGGCACGCAATACCAAGATTATTGGCTTGAGTGGTACACCGTTGATTAACTTTCCTGAGGAATTGGGCATTTTAGCCAATGTGCTCCATGGCTACAATCATATTATTGAAGGGCGCATTGTTCGTACAGGAGATGCGGAGAGTTTTGCGCGCATGAAGAAACAGCTCGAAGACATTGCGAATGAATTCAAATACACAGATTTTGTTCGCATTTCCATGGATGAAGTTGGAATTTTCTACACAGTGACGATGTTGCCTGAAGGGATTCGAAAGATCGAAGGAAAAGAAGGTGTTGAGCGTATTCCTCTCAAAGATTCCCAAGTTCCCATTGAACAACGTATCCAGGAATTTGAAGCTCTCTTGCGTCAATATAAGATGCCGATTCCAAAGGACAAACCTATGACGGTTCGTACAGAGCCTCTTCTTCCTCCATTTAGTGAGCAGTTCAAAGATGCGTTTATTCAGAATGATTTGGTTGAACTCAAAAATCCTCTTGTTCTCGTGAAACGTATGACCGGTCTTGTCTCGTATTACAAGGGTGCTCGCAAAGACTTGATGCCTGCCGTCACAAAGGATGAAGTTGTTCGCGTCCCCATGACACCGTATTCGATGGAAAAATACAGTCAAGTTCGTATTGAAGAAATTTCAGTGGAAGAACAACAGAAGAAGAAAAAACGACAGAAGGGAGAAATGGGAGATGCGGGGCGTCTAGGAGATCTTTGGGCAGCCGTCTATGAAATCAAAAATATGAAACAAAGTAACAATTATCGTCAAGCCAGTCGTCAAGCGTGTAACTTTACCTTCCCCCCTGGAATCTTCCGTCCTCGTCCTCGTGATGTGACGGATGAAGAAGACAAAGGCGCAGATCCTGAAGAACTTCCTGATACACAGCCTAGTGATCGTGCGACGGAGGAAGATGGAGTGATGGAAGCTGCGGATGATGCGGAAGCCAATGCGAAATCCCAACAGGATGAGGATGAAGCGATTGATGAAGAGAACTTCCAAGCTTTCCTTGCGGAAGAGCGTGAACGCATGGCGGCAGAAGGAAAATCAGAAGAAGAGATTAACAAAACTCTCGATGGCTACAAGGCGGAGCGAGCGGCAGAAAAAGCTCCTGCTGTCTTGAATCTCCCCAAGGAACAAGTTAAAGTCATTGAAGGCGCAGTAGGCGATGCGGAGGCGGTAGCGTGTAATGCGGATCTTGCGAAGGGTGAAAGCTATCAGTCAGGATTGATGCGCGCAAAGAAGTGCTTACGTACAGTGGGCGCTAACTATATGAAATTAGGTGCGACTGCGCTTGATAAAATCAGCCCGAAATTTGCGGCGATGATCAAAAACATCGATTCTACTCAAAATAGTGCTCTTATCTACAGTACATACCGTGATATGGAAGGTCTCAGTATTTTTGGAATTGCTCTTGAGGCGAATGGATATGTTCCAATTATCATTGACACAGCGAGTGGAACTCCTGTCTTTTCTCCAAAGTCTCTTGAGTCTCTCAAGAAAGGTCCTGAGGCGAAAGAAAAACGTTATATTTTGTTCACAGGTGATGAAAAGGAAAATGTTCGACGTTTCGCGGTCGATATCTTCAATGCGAAATTCTCCAAACTTCCTCCCTCTCTCTCCTCGGTTCTCTCGGATCTCTATAAAGATAACAAACAAGGACAACTTTGTAAGTTATTCTGTATTACTGGTGCGGGTGCGGAAGGTTTGTCCTTGAAGAATGTTCGCTCCGTTCACCTCATGGAACCTTATTGGAATGATGTTCGTATGACACAAGTAAAAGGGCGTGCTGTGCGTATTTGTTCGCACATGGACTTGGAACCTGAGCAGCGAACGGTCGAAATTTACACCTATGTCTCTGTCTTTCCTCCAGAGTCGCATACCGCACGTGGGGGTGATTTTAAGATCGCAGAAACGATTGCGAACAAGGATGCTGTCAACCTTGATGAAGCCAAGCTTCTCGGTCTTCCTGTTCCTGCGGGCGCGGATCAATATGTATTGACCAGTGACGAACATTTATATTTGATCAGTGATCGTAAGAAGCGAGTGATCAATAATTTACAGATTGCGATGAAGTCCGCAGCCGTCGATTGCGAACTCAATGAACTCCAAAACCAGGACGGTACGTTCACCTGCCGAACCTTTGGAAAGGGAGGATCGGAGTTTGGAGACTTCTTATATCATCCAGATTTGAAGAAGGATATTGCGGAAAGCAAGCCTCTGTATACCTCTGTGGATCTTACCAAAGTTCGTACAGAGAAAACAAAGATTGTGATGGTTCTTGGAAAGCCTCACAAACTCATTCCTGTCACCGATCCTGCGACAGGAAAGATGACCCGTTACAATATTTTTAAGGTAGAAGATCCTGGAACGGATCCCAAGACGGCGGTGGGCAAGGTCGATGTGGATGCGGATGGAAAGATCATCAAGGAATCAGCGGTCAAATACAAACGAAAGACGGAAGCGTAAAGAAACTAGAAAAGAAAATCCAATCAGAAAATTTCTGGTACAATTTTCTTTTAAACCTTAGGATGTAAGATGCGTAACAATTCGTCCACACGAAGTTCCTTGCTCTACAAGAGGAGGATCTGCCCAAAGTGCTTTGGATTTGTGAAACATATGTTGGAGATTTAGTTCCCAGTCAAGACATTCTCGAAAGGGAACAATGGTGTGAATGATTTTTTGAAGGAACTTTCCATGAAACAACATGGAATCAGTACAACGAAACACAAATTCGTGAGGGGGATCGTATAATTTTGTTTCACCGAAGAAACTGGTATCGTGACCAGGAGGACGAGTTCGTGCTCCTTCTCCCAAACTTACATAATCCCAATCAGGTTCTTGTTCGAGTTTTGTTAAAATAGTTTCAAGACGTTCTACAAAATCAGATCGTAAAAATACATCGGATTCTAAGAACAAAACAGTCTTATACCTTTTTGTCACAGCATCGGCAATCCCTGAAATAAAATTTAGAACAAGTGAAATTTCTCCTCGCGATAAACACCGTGCCTTAAACGTCAAGACAGGAACACCTGCTCGACAAAAAGGATCATAGAACTGAAAGATTTGTTGAGTAGTAAGCTCATCTCCCCATGTGGGTCCGCTGATAGCGATTTTTTCAGGCGGAATACCCCTTTCGAGCAAATGTGGAAGTAAACGATCCATGCGTGACTTTTCACGTCGTGGATTGATTAATATATAAATAAGATCCAAACGTTCAAGGACCATCCTAACCAAGAACAATTCCTCTTTTTGTACGTTTTCCCGTATTAAATATCGGGTTCATACCAAGTGCGAATCCATCCATTTCGTCCTTCACGTCGGAGTTGTTCACCTTCTTCAATCTTGTAGTCAAATCCGTGAAACCATGCGATATCGACTGAACCGATACCACCAAAACGTAATTCTCCACGGTGTTGGTTTGATGTAGAATAATCCAAAAAGAAAGAGGGCTGTGTATAGGCTTTTGTAATCGACATACGCTCCACAAGAGGGAATGTACCCGTACTAGCGATCATTTGCGCAGGTTGAACATAGACGTTGATTCCCTGTGTGTTTCCATTGAATTGATCGACAGTCACAATCATGAGATACCAAGGAGCATTTGTTCCTGCGGTGAGGTTGGTAGGGAACACTTGGGATGTGATCCCCTGTTGCCCTTTGACTTCCACCTGTAATTTGTTTGCGCCTTGTGAATTGGTGACGGTAAAGGTATATCCAATTCGCGACGTATATCCTTGTTCAAGATTGACCCATTGAAGCAAAGACACACTTCCATTTTGAGGAATCTCTCTGGAAAGACGGAAACAGAGCGTGAAGGTTTGAAGGGCTTGGAAGGCGATCTTCGAAAACGATTGAAACGATTGTCCATCAGAAATAGAAGTAAAAGGAACATTTCCTGGTGCGCTGCTGCGGGCTTGCGAGGAGACTTGGAATGAGGGAGATCCGTTACGCTTGATTTCGAGACCGCGACTAAACAAACGACGATCCTGGAATGTAATATCATTGTTGTAGGCTGTGAAACTTCCAGGAACAGGATTTGCCGTCGCACGACGACAAACTTCGATCGCAATGAAAGGCGCAGTTAATTCTTGTGTCAAAACACAGACATCTTTCATCCCTTGACTGAGAATTCCTTGGGATGAATACACAGGCTGGAGAGCAGGCATTGAGGCTCCAGCAGGTTGGAGCGCAAACTCATTCGTAAAGACATAGCCACCACCGCGATTGTACCACTCGAGACTTGTAATATTCGGCTTGTTGGCGAGCAATTTGAGACCACGTGTATTTTGGTTGCTGCGGAATGTCGGTCCTTGATCATAAAAAGCGGAGAAAGTATCGGTCTCTCCACCCATATCGGTAATCGCACGGTTGACTGTGTAACGGAATCCATCATCCGTATAGGATTTGAGGAAAAGATTGGCATCTTGGTTGACACGAAAATCCCAAAACGCTTGGAAACTAATATTGGAGGTTCGATTGATAGGCGCAAAGGACGATCCTGAATCAATGCTGGGAATACCACGATTCGCGGAGGAAAGATTGACACGACGGGCAAGAATACAGAAGATCTGTCCAAGCTGTGTATCAGTGAGTCCCATATCGAACCAAACAACTTCAACACCTTTTGTGCTATCATCCACAGGAACACGGAGAGCAGGAGTGGGTCCAGGAGAAATTCCATAGAAGGCTTGGAACGCTTGTTGTTGAACAGAACCATCGGTACTGCGTGTTTGAGTTTCCAATGTATCAACGGACTTTTTAAATTCACCCCAGGTTCGTGGAGCACCGAGACCGGTCAAGGCTGTTTTGGTCTGTGGGTAAGCGGATCCAGATGGCTTTCCATTTTTCTTTAACCAATAGGATTGTAAACAAGAAAGATCCACACTTCCTACAAGTGTATTGTCGGTATAATCAGCGCAGAAGTCGTATGTATCATAAATTCCTGCTTGGAGACATAAATCCTCTGCTGCTTTCTTGGTACGTGTATCGACCGCCGATGCGACAGCTGATTTTAAGCGACTTACTTCAGACAACGCAAGATTCATAGAGGCTGTGTCGCGTTTAAATAAATTTTGAGTGATCGCAGCGGATCCTTGTTGAGACTGATAGTCCTGAAAGGCTTTTTGTGTTTTCAATGTCACATCATAAGGACCGCCCGTGGTTGCGCCTTGTAGCGCAGTATAGAGACTGCCTTTGTCTGAACAACCAGACAACTGGACAGCACGCAAAAGACAATCACGAGATAATTGTGTGTTGGATCCAAGAGCAAGACAGTTTTGATCCGTTGCGGCTGTATCATAGAATCCTTCTACAACAGGGCACATCGCAGCGCTGGTGACAATCTTATTGGCAGGGCATGCCAGTGTCTCATCTTTGGGAAACATGGGTGTTCCATTGGAGATGGGAATGAATTTCTTGGAGGTTGTACAGTATCCGAGGCGTCCCGCAAACGCACCATTGTCAATGGCAGGAAGTGTCTGAAGACCTACGCATGCGCCAAGATTTCCCGCACCATCTTTCAAGATTGTTTTTCGCGCATCCTCTAAATTCCAGATCCAGCGGACAGATCCGCCGACCGTATCACGCGAATCCGTACTCAAAGGACCATTTGCGGTTCCGTACGCACCCTGTGCGACAAGAGGAGAAACTCCAGACCCTTTCTGGTATCGAAATCCGCAACGAACGGGAGTATTGGGATCCGCAGCTTGTTCTTGAAGAAGTTGTTCAAGTCCAGAGAGTCCAATATAACGACGACACTGTTCTACCATTGGACTCTCAGCCGGAGTCCCCTGGAGCAAGCTTCCCACGACTTGGTCAGGAAACGGATTTGTTGATTGTTGCGTGTAAGGATCATATTTGCGAATCGCATCTTTCGCGGTATCCACCATTCCCTTCATATCGAGTGGAACAGCATCGGGTAAAAAGCGATTTGGCTCAACACCCTGATATTTATTTTGTTGTTCTTGAAAAAAGTTCGTTTGTAGATCCCCTGGATTTACAAACGGTTCATTTTTGACTGCGGTGTACAGAGACCGAAACATTTCCTGTTTTGAATCAAAGAATTTTAAGTTGTTCCTAGACCCACATCAACAACTCCTGCGGGCGTAGGAATTTCGTACCAAAGTGTACCATTGTATTGATAGAGTTTGTTATCTGTTGTCACAACATAAGGGAGACCAGTATAATCAACAGCAACACGTGATAATGTTTTTCCAGTAGGAGGATCAATGCCTGTCCATTTTGTATCAGACGTAGTTTTGCTTTGAAGTTTTGTGGGTGTAAGAACAAAGACTGTACCGTTGGCTCCAATTCCAATATCTTTTCCAGTAAGGTTAGACTTCATTTCCCAACTATTTCCTTTTCGTTCATAAACATTGTCGAACTTATTAATGACCCACGCATTTCCAGAGGGATTGACCGCAATTCGAAGAGCACTTCCTGCGATCTTTGTCCAGTTGGATCCTGTAAATTTATAGATACCATATCCGCCCGCCTCAGGATTTCTACCAATGACCCATACAGTATTGTCTGCGCCAACTCCAATGTCCTCCGCCGCTCCAACTACAGCCGCAAAACCTGATCCTGACGGTTTGTAAATTAAATATGAACTTGTAACATACCAAGGAAGATTTCCCGATGTCACAGCAATTTGTGTTGCCGTCTGCTGTTTTTTCGACCAGACTCCATTGGAATAATTGTAAATAAATCCATCTTTACCCGTAATCCATAAACTTTTCGCAATGGATTTTGCTACAGAAGCAAGAGCGGGGCTTGGAATATTGGAAACAGACTGGAAACATTGTTGGATCGCAATCGCACGTGTCGGTTCGTCGGTTCGCTTGGTCGAGTCGATGGCTTGCGCAAAGACAGAATTTAAATAGTCTTGAACGGCGGCAATGCCTTTTTTCCGATTGAATCCCTCGAGCCCTCTCTTACGAAGAAGATTGATAGCAGTTGTATTTTCCTTTCCATTTTCCGCGATGGGAGCAAGTGTTCCGCTCGGAATACAATACATCAATGTTCCATCCGAAAGACGATTCGCAAGCCCTTCATTTCCAATATAAGTAGGTCCAATTCGGGTATCGGACAATCCTTTGTTTCTGTACAAATAATTCAAGCACTTGGAAGAAATTTCAAGAGAAGGATTGGCGAGTTCCGCTTCACAGGGTGTCGAGGGAACGCGTCCAGAGCAAAGTTTACTCTCTGCTTCAGTAATTCCATCATTTTTCTGAATTGCTTGTAATTTAGACACAATGGAATCGAGTGTTGTACCATATTGATTCGCAAGAGAAGGAGTCTGTGACAACGTTCCACCATTTGTACAACCGACCCCATAGATTTTGTCCAATAAACATTCATCGCTGTAGCCTGTTGCAGTCTTTTTCGCACAAGGATCATCCGAAATTGCTGCGAGTGATGTTTTTTCTGTTTGAAATGGGTTCGACGGGCAATCAAAGGTTACAAATTCACCAGCGCTAGGAAAGCTGAAGGGAAGTGTTCCAGTCAATCGCAATTGTGTTTTGGTATTTGCGTTCTTAAATTTAGAACTAACCATTCCCACATCTTGGAACATATAGGAGGGTGGCTGAATAGAGGGTGTCGAACCCGTTTCTTCATCCTTGGACAAAATACGTTGAATGGGCACACGAAAATATCCAGAATTTGGGAGTTGCGCTTCCAAATATCCATAGAGTAAAATATCGGTGGGATTTCCAACAACTTTGAGTTCAAAAGGACTTCCTTCTTTCTTTCCAAGATCAATACGAAGAGGACGAGACTCGCTCAGAGCTGTTCCTTCTGATCCAACAACTGTACCATCGACTTTCGCAGTGAGTTTTCCTTTTCCAGCCAAGACTAAAAAGACGGATTGTTTGCTGGCTGTGGGTTCAATATAGGAATAATCAGAGGTGCGGAAACAGACTCCACAGCCATCTCCAACCACTTTCTTATCCATACAGTCTTTGCGTTTCGTAAAATTTGTGAGCTCACTCTTCGAGGTCGCAAAGACAGGTTGATCAGGAGCTCCTGCGCAAACACCCAAACTTGGTTTTGCTTTTGTAAAGGGTGTTCCTGTTTCTTGTTTCTGCGCAACGGCTTGTTGTTTTTCTTTTTCATAGATAAACATTCCTTGACGCCCTGTGAAGGTATTTCCTTCTTCATCCGTTCCTCCGCTGATACAAACACCACAGTTCTGACTAAATCGCGCATCCGAAAAGGGGTCGCCCACCTTTCCTTGTTCACGACAAAACTGAATGGTTTCCACGAGCCCGCCTTTCTTATCATTTCGCGGCTCTGTAGAAAAATAGCGAGAAAGAGCCACATTCAAAAATTCAGTATTGTTTAAGTTAAATGTACTGGAGAGTCCACCAAAGGCTGCGCGAGCATCCTTGTCCGCCGCAGATTCTGTCGCCGCGGTAGAACCTGCGGGAAGAAGTGTATTCGCAAATGGATTGAGTTCTTGTGATAGGGGATTGTACGTTTCTTGTCCCTGTCGAACAGCTTCCTGATATTCAGGAACAGGGAGAGTGTCAAATCCCTCTCTTTGTTGTTTAGACAAACGCAAAAAAGCGAGAGATGCTATGGATAATCCTGTAATTCCTAAAAGACCCGATAGGGGATCCATTTCCTATTTAGTTCTCTTATAAATTATCAGGTCTCAAACGACTTGTGGCATCCATGTCACGTGTAATGATACGGAATACAAGGTGTGTCTGGTGGCTGAGGTTGATTAAGCGACCCGCCGTAAGGTTTGTACCACAGAAAGCAGTATAGAAGCTTGTAAGGGCTGCTCCAGTTAATCCACCAAATCCTGATGGAGTGACAGACCCTGTTGTAGGATCAGGGAATCGAGACTGAATAATTATATATTTACTATATCCAACCTGGTTCGCACCGTCTGTGTAATAGGAAATTCCACTTGATTTCTTGTTCCAGGCTGTTCCAACAACCAAATGATCTTGTCCCTGAATCCAATTGATAAAGTCACTGATGGCTGTTTGTTGTGCGCTAGAGGTGAAAGCGCTTGAAGGGAATGTTAATCCTGCGAATCGTACCCAATCACCAGTATTGACACTGAAACGATTGTAAAAAGCGGATGTCTCAACCCAGATATAGAAACCACTGGTATCCGCATAACGTGTCCCTGAGACGTTCGCAAGAGGAGCAGATGGGCATTGATTCAACACCGCAGAAATCGTAAATCCACTGACATCGAAAGTATCAGGAATATCGCTGACAAGATTTCCATTGGGACGCTCAAGACGAATGGACAACTTCTGGAGTGTGGAAAGAGGAGTCGGATGATAGACCTTCTGACACTTCAAGAACTTCGGGATCATGGCTAAATATCCACCCTTCGTCGCCACGTTGTTATCAGAAATCCAGTTCGCATCATATTGGAGTGTAGCAAACGAACGTTCAAAATAGAAGTCAGTACCATAGCTGTTTGTATCAATTTCCTTCACATACATATTGATATAAGGGAAACTCAAAACATTTGTGTTGAGTGATACGTCGTATGTTGATGTCAAGGCAGTCGCAGTCTTTCGAACAAGATTGTTGACACCTTCCACAGGAAGAATGGCTTTTACAAATTCAATGCGAGTAATGTTCTTGAATTTCACAGACGCGGCGGGATTCACACCGAACAATTGACCCGCACGATTGTTTCCAGGATCGAAATTCACAGAGAAGTTGTAGCGATTTTGAACGGTTGCGCTTGTTCGTGTATCGTTGAGCCAATCGCGGTCCGCACTCCAGATAAACAAATTGTATTCGTTTTCTTTGTAAGTTAAAATATCATCCTGAGGAATGAGCGCATCTTGAGGAAGAGGAGGGCGAGTACGTTCAGGTCCTGGAAGCGCGAGTGTCATATTCGCATCACCCAAACCGGAAGTTTCAAGCGCAGAACGGGTTTTGAAAATAGACTCGAGACTTGTGCTCTGTCCAGCTGTGCCGCCAAGCGGATTTCCTTCAAGAATATCTTTCATAAAGGCACGACGAGGATCAGGAGGTACTATGCGTGTCGCAAGTTCATTTGCCGCTTCACGCTGCGCAAGTTGGCGATTGGTTTCACGCGTGGCTAACTGATATTGTTCCGCAGCCGCAGAGGATTCGCGTGCCTGCTGGAAGGTGCGATCCGAATTCATACGCGCTTGAAGTTGATCTTCCGCAAGTTTTTGTTCATCATCACGCTGTTTCTTGAGTTGTTCAAAGATGCCCATGGAAATAGGAAGTTCATCATCGAGAGGAATGCGGAAATCAGGCGGGCTGGGAGGAAGAGCCTTTTTCGGATTGCGCTCATTCTGAAGTTGACTGAAACGCGTGCTTACATCCATACGCATTGTTTCATCTTCCTTCTGAACATTGATAGAACTGCGCTTCATATAAGAAAGAAAGTCAGGTACAACATTGGTGAGGACCTCCTTGTTTTTAAATTGGATCGACTGCCCAGGAACAGTTGTTTGAACTTCTTTCATATAATGCCGAACTGTCTTTACAAGGCGCTCTCTCTGTTTTTCAGTAAGATCACTGCCAAGACGTCGTTGAAAATCCTGATATAAAAGTTTGTCTAACATACTTTCATTTTGAGGACTCATAAAACCCTCTACCATATTTCGAGGTGCTGAAGACATTCTATTTTGAGCGTAGGGATTATGTTTTTAAGTGAACACGCAGGTTAAACAGAAAAAAGCCAATCGCGCAAATCAAGCATGAAGGAGTCTCGGGGCGCTCGGCGGCAAAAGGTACGGAAGTTTTCTCCTGCGAGCATGCGTATAATGAAATACAGGGAGTACATACCACATTCAGATCCAGAGAATTGGAATCGACGTGAATTATAAAATAATTTCATTTTGGGATCTTGTGTTGTCAACCATTTCATAAAACGTTCGATCGGCTTCGGAGGCTTCATTCCATACGAGTCAAAGTAATAACATTTGTGCGCAGGAATATCCACAAAACTCGCAATCCAGTGGCTTCCACCTTTAAAATGAGGATCTAAGTTGTAGACAATTCCAATTTTCTTTTTACCTTTATTGAAGAACTCAGGAAGATTGATATCACAGATCTCTTCAATAAGACAATGACGTTCGCCACCTCCACGCCCATAAGGGTCGGGAGCCGCAAAATCAATTGGAAAGGGTCCCATAAATTCAAAAGAGGGATCAATTTCTTCATATTGTTTCATCACCTGTTCGATATTTGTGCTATCAAGCCATTTATCAGGGTCATTTTCCCATGCTGACGGCATTTTCGGACGCAAATACTGTTTCGCAAGTTGAGTTTTCTCTTCTTCTGAGAGATTGGACGCCTCAAGAAAGGAGGCTTCGTGAAGAGGTTTTACACCAAAGCGTTCTTCAAGAGATCTTCGCATAGTGATCGCATTTCGCGAGGGAGGAAGTTTTGCACCCGCAGCCATTTTTTGATATACCGACAATGGAAAACACCCAGCCTCGGGTCGACGAGATCCCACACGAGGATGGCATTGGTTGGGACCAGGATTTGGTATAGTTTTTGTATTACGACGGGTCTTCGCCATCTTTCTAACAGTAGAAGAGAATGGATTCAAACCCCGAAGCTCCTCGAACATTTAGCCAACAAAAATATTGGAGATATGTTTTCACTCCCCTTTTACTTTTTCTTATAGGATTTGGTATCTATATCCTTTTCAATATGCCCGACACACAAACATTAAATTTTCGAGGAGTTCAAACTTCTCTTCAAAAACTTGGCATTTTGAATGCCGCATCATCAGGTTCAAACATAGGATCTAACGCAGCCTCTCTTGGATCGTTTAGTACGCTATCATCGGCTTGAAGAGATACGGTTCAATGAAACCTTTTACTACAGTAGAGATGAACTTGAAAGAAGCAACACCGTATTTATTGGTTTTTATTGTTCTTGTTTCCGTCGCAACAAGTTTGACCTATATTGGAAAAGCCTCTGGAAATCAGAATACACGTAATGAACTTGTGAAGCATATTGGAATTTTAACCAGTGTGAATCTCCTCGCTTCGATTTTCTTGGGGGTTCTCTTGTATTACTATGTCTTGAGCAATCCTGGTTCTTTTGTACCCTTCACGATTGTGTTACTCACATTCAACTTATTCTTAAGTATTATGTCAGTATCAATTGCGGTTCTTGTTCAATCATCGTAGAGTAGATGGTGATGATCCACAATGAAAAATATAGAGAATTTTATGCTGAAGACGAAATCGTCCCGTCCAAAGATCCTGTTGGATATTTTGCTGGAACGAAATGCCTTGAATTCGAAACGCAACACGGAGAATATCGCCACGATGAATGGTCTCTTGATCCACCCCTTTCTGCCAACGATTTTGTTTCCAGAAGGAGATTCCTGTACCTCCTGTGGTGAGATTGGAAGGGCAATACAAGTGAAGGTGCGATCCCTCTACAAAGGGTTGAAACAAGAGGCGTAGATCTTGCTCTGTACGTCGAGATCCTGGAAACCAGCTGCTCTGTTTTAAATAGACAAGTCCGAGAAGTGTATCTTGAAGGGCTGTTAATTTAGAGGCTGTATGATTTACTTCTGACAAGGAGAGTTTTAGACGCCCGGTTGATGGATCATAATCACGCACAACAAGAGGCGGCAATAAAATATTCATCGACGGCATTTGGATAGGTCCATCGAAATAAGCGAGAGGTGCCATGGGTTTTTCGCCATAGCGTATTGATCCGACATTTACTTTTCCGACTTCGAGTTTTTGTAAGGGAATTGTCCACTCCATTACGTACATTATGCTTTATGGGTTTAGATATAAAAGACCCAAGAACAATAATGGCGCAGCATTGGCATAATAACACCAGGCTCGTCCAATTGAAGCATTCAAAGGTTGCTTCTTCATCGCAAGAAGGTACGATACAAAAATGGCGAGAACTGCGGTATATTGAAGACTGGATGTCTTAAAATGAAACGAGGCTACAACAAGATACAAAATGAAGAGCCCATACATCAAAAAGGACAGATCACGATAATTCCATTCCCAATGAATAATTCCATCCTTCTCACGCGTACATTCCACATCACGCAACGATGAAAATGTATAGGGGATCGCAATGAGACTGTACAATATAATAGCAAGTGTGGAAAGACCAGAGGGCTCGATTCCAAAATAGGAATGAAGACCGTAGTGAACAAGAGGTTGAGCATGATTAAAAACGATAGCGGTCTTTGTTGTCGCACGATTAATCGCGTCACATTCAGGATAAGTCCAAAATAAGAAGTCGAACAACTGCATCTGCACAACGAAAAAGAAGAAGACCGCAAGAAGTTGATAGGAGGGATGTTTCTTTCCCGCAGCGAAAAATAAAAGCATAGATGTCAATGTTCCAACTCCATACGAAATGATGGAGTCTTTTTGTGTATAACACATCCTATTGTTTACGCATATTCTTTGAAGAGATCTTGCGCATCAAAGCGAAAGCGAGGATATGTTCCATCCTCTGGAGTTGAGCGACCGACGGCAAGATACACGCAAGGAACAAGTGTAGGAGGAAGATCAAGTAGTTTTGCGACTTCAGCAGAATTGAAGCCTTCCATAGGACAAGAGGCGATCTTTTGTTCTGCGCAGGCGGCTAGACCGAACCCAAGAGCAATATAGGTTTGACGAGCTGCCCATGCGGTCTTATCAGGAAGATAGGAGAGGAATCCCATCAGCACTCCACGCATTCCTTCTGCGCCCGTTGCTTTAAGATATTCTTCTGCGCGAACTTCTACATCAGTTCGGGCACAAAGAATATAGAGAGTATCGCATTCAGTAACCTGTGGTTGGTCATAGCTCATACCGCGAAGTTTCTCTTTGAGTTCCGCATTTCGAACCGCGAGAATTTTATAGGGTTGAAGACCAAAGGAACTCGGCGCATTCATCATGGCTTTGAGAACTTCTGTGGAATCCACAGGACCAGGTTCAAAATGCTTGACCGCACGACGCCATTCGAGATTTTCAAGAAAGGATTGAGAATTGCCCATCATTTGTAACTGCCAAATTATGTCCGTTTTCCGCACTCAATTTTAGCAAGCTACGTGCGGCAACGCCTAAGGAAAATTCAAGACACTCTTTCAATAGCAAGAACATATGGATTCATTACATATTTCATGGTGTGGAGGTCCTGGAGTAGGAAAACGAACACAATTATTAAAAGGGCTTCAATCCATTGCTGATCTCCGTGGCATTCCTTTCTCCATTCAAAAAAAGTTTTTTCAGGTTCAACCCAACAAAGGGGATGGCGCAATTGAAACCTACGCAACTTCCACTGAAGATGAAGAAACAACTGCTGTCGCATCAGAGAAAAACATGCTTCCCTATGAATTCTCCTATATTCATATTGGATTCGATATTGCGCGAATGTCCATGCAGGACAAAATCTATTTACGACCTATTCTCCAACGATGGGGTGTAGGAAGTCAAGTTCTTGCGGGACGTCAAGAAAGCGCGTCTCGAATTTTAGTCTTCTACAATGCGCATTTACTCAGTACAGAATCTATTTATCTTCTCCATTCTCTTCTTGAACAGTGTGAACGTGATATTTCGATCTGGTTTACATCTGAATTGCCCATTCCCTATCGTCTTGCGGATTATTTTCTTGAAATTCCAGTCTCAGGCGTCGACTATAGTTTACAACAATACAAACAACAACTTCAAGTCGCATCTCTCCCTACATGGGCAGATGTGTTTCGGAAAAAACTTCTTACATGGTCTACATCCTATCAGCCCATTTTATCCGAGACCCAGGAAATTCGTGCGTTTTTGTATGAATGTCTGATGCGAAATCTTCGATGGGTGGACGCCATTCATATTCTCATGGACATTGTTCTTGAACTTCCTATTTCAGAGAAAAAGCGACTTCGTGCGATGGATGTTCTAGCACGTCAAGAAGCGACAGCGGCGGGTCAGACCATTCCCAGTTATCGTATTCCTTTGCTGTGGGAGAACATGTTCTTGTATTTGCGCGATTCACTTTCTCACAAGGAAGAAGATGGAGAGTATATTGCTCCAAACATTAGTTCAGAAAGCAAAAAAATTATTTCAATTGCCCGCCCCGCGGTGGGTACAGGAGAACCCAAGCCCAAGCGATCTCGACGAGTTCAAAAAGCAGACGGATGAAAGTGTCTTTGACCCCAATTCAATGCGAGCCTCCATGTGGAGATTGTATGAGCAGAAACGCGCAATGGTGCGTGCGGCACGGTGTGAGTATGGAAAGATTGTGTGGATTTGTCCGAATGGTTCGGACATCGAACCTCGCTGGGAGGTGTGGGGGCGTATTCTTCAATGGAATGGTCCACAGAACTGGAGAATCTTTTGGTTTCCTCATCCGAGCAAACGAAGAATCCCTACGGACAGAGAACCAGGACCTGGGGATGTAAATGGTGGATATACAATTCCTTGTAAAACAAATTGTATTGTGGTATATCGTCATGAAGATGCGGAACGCGTTCTTCTTCATGAATTATCGCACGCCGCCTGTCTTGATAATTTTGAGGAATCGATCGCATATCGTGAAGCGAGAACAGAACTCTGGGCAGAACTCTGGATGGTTGCTCTCTTTTCCAAAGGAAATCTTCATCTTGCGCGTCAGCTTTGGCAGTATCAATCCGCTTGGATTTTAAACCAAAATGCCTCTCTTCGCAAATATACTGGTGTTGAATCACCAGAAGATTATGTATGGAGATACACATTAGGACGGGAAATTATTGCGTCTGAACTTCGTATCCCTCTACAGCCCGTTCGGTTCACACGCATTCGATCTTTACGTCTCGCATGCCCCATCTTTGATAGACTTCATATTACAAACTAAGGGGTCTAAAGAAATTTCCAAAAATTGAGACGCCAACACGCGTAAGAAAAAATCTCAAACAAAACTACATTCCATGGGAATCCGCGGTCTCTATTCATGTTTAAAATCCTTTGCGGTTCCAATATGTCCAAGAGCAGAAGCACCAATGACGATAGGCATCGATACCTATGCTCTCTTCTATAAATTCAAGGAAGATCTTCCCCATTTGTTCTCGTTTGTGAAAGATCTTCAGGCAGACAAACATTCCGCCATCTTTGTGTTGGATGGTACACCTCCGCCTGAAAAACAGGAAGAGCTTGCGCTTCGAAAGCAACAGCGCAAATCTGCCGCGGAACAGGCAAAAGCTCTGAAAACCTTCTTACAAGAGCCTGCTGCTCTAGAACTTACAGATCAAGCAAGAGGAGTTTTAGAATCTAAGATACAACAATATGAAAACGAATCATGGGTTGTGTACAAAGGGCTTCGCGATCGATTCAAGCAAGAAGCTTCCGAGATGGGGTATAAAATTCAAAGTTCAGAGGGCGAGGCGGATGCTGATCTTCTCCGGATGGCACGCGACGGGACAGTTCAGGTGGTTCTCGCCAATGATATGGATTACTTTGTGGGAGGAGTGGAGCGGCTCTGGATGATCAATAAAGATTTAAAAGTTCCGACTGAATTTCGACACTCTTATATTTCTAATGCGACGGGGATTCGTCCGGATGCGTGGAAAGATATTGCCATTTTGGCGGGCTATGAAAAAACGCCTTCCTTGCGAAGAGTTCCTGCTGCGCAAGCCATTTCGCTTCTGCGTTTCTACGGAAGCCTTGAACACCTTCTCCAAAAACGAAAGGAGTTTCTTGGAGGGAATACACTCGAGGAATTTCTAACGGCACGAACATTCTTTACGTAAAATCTTAATACCCTACAAATTTTTTTTCTTGTGACAAGATATAGTAAATGTCTTCTGTTCAGTCTGCCATTTCCCAGATTAGCAAGTCCGGAACTCACTTTATCGCTGTTTCTGCTGGCACCTTTTACTCTGATGTTGGCACCAACACCTTGCTCGAGGGTTTCACTGTTGGTACAGGCAGTTGCCAGGCGAAGATCGGATCTTCCGTTATCTTCAGCACTCCTGCGACTGTAACCACGGCGCTCGGTGCCGCTGCCCTCAGTGGTAATTGTACCCCTCTCGGCTCTGGAACCTCCCCTGCCACTGCGGCTGGTGATATCTACAAAGATATGGGCAAGGAGATCAAGATCTTCACCCAGGGTAGTGGCTCTGGTCCTGCTGAACTCTACGTTGTCTTTACTCGTGTTCGCTTAGTCAAGGGTGACTCCAGCAACTTGACCGAAGGTGACAACGGTCGTTTGGGATACATCGCTACCTACACCAGTGCTCCTGGTACAGCCACTGTCGCTGTTACGGTTGCTCGTGTTGGTGCTGGTCACTCTCGCGCATAAATAGCTTAGTCTAGTATACATTTTACAAATCATTTTTTGAAAGCTTCGAAAGCCATCAAAAAACGGTCAAAGTGGGTTACGATCCCACTACCTCGCGGTTAACAGCCACGCGCTCTACCGATTGAGCTATTCGACCAATAGGGGGGTCAGAATAAAAACATATAGAACAGTCTTATTTACCTCGTACAGTGTACATATTTACGTAGGATTTGGGGTTTTGGTTTGTTGCGCTATACTTTCTTGATTTAAGCAGTCGCAACAGGCTTGGCTTCCTTCACGTAGTGAGTGTTGAGGTAGCGCTGGAGGTTGAAGTAGGTGAGGTGATCGGCATCAGTCAAGCGGAGGAGCTTCTTGAGCGCAGCATCAGGCTTGATGTCGTGCTTGTTCTTGAGACCCTTTTCCTTGACGTAGTTGTTGATCTCGCGGGTTACATTGGAGCGAGAGATGAGAGTACCCTTGGGCTTACCGAGGAAGACGCAGAGCTCATCAGTAACCTTGGTGGGGATCTCGAAGATGGAAGGACCACGCTTAGAGCCCTCTTCACCCTCGGCTTTTACGCGACGACGACGCTTGCGGGCATCCTTGATCTCACGGTGGACACGCTTCTCGAGTTTCTTAACCTCAGTGATCATCGTGGAGACGGTTTCACGGAGAGTGGAGAGACGAGAGAGAACAGACTTCATGTCCTCATCGAGAGTGGTGGCAGGAGCATCCGTGGCAGGAGCGGCTTCAGCGGCTACAGGCGCAGCAACAGGAGCAGGGGTAGCGACGACAGCAGGAGCAGCGACAACCTTCTTGGAGGTCTTCTTGGCAGGAGCTTCCGTAGCAACAGGGGCAGCGACAACGGGAGCAGGGGTAGGAACGGCGGCTACAGGAGCAGCTTCAGTGTCCTTCTTGGATACACGCTTCTTGGAGGCGGTGGAAGAGGAGGCAGCAGAGTTCATTATACCAGTACCGGTGGAAGAATTCATATCAAATAAACGCACTGCTGGGAATCTAGGGACGGGATCGAATCAATTTTTAGCGCCGACCCCGTCAATTTCGGGGGTGCAGGCACACGGGCGAACTTTTATTTTTTGAAATCCGGGAGCCGATGACATGTAGAAGTCGTCATATGAAAAGTGCGTAAAAAGTTCCTCTTCAAAGTGTATGTGTAGAACTCCCGAAGCAGGAAGTAGAAAGCCAGAATGCCAGTACAAGAAATATCATGTGCCAACGTAAAGAGTCGAAAGTATAAGAACTCACAATGTCCTTATGCTGCGACTCATGGGGAGTTCTGTAGCAGACATTATAAAAATCCACTCCGTTTTCTTCCTAAAAAAACGGAATGCGATCATGTTCATACACGAAAGGAACATGCTGCCGCAACAAAACTTCAGCGCTTCTGGAAAAGCCGCTATCCATTCTTCAAGAGAATTCTTCATGGACCCGCATTCTATGATCGTTCTTTGAGCTCAAATCGAACAGAGATCTACAGTTTAGAAGCTATCGAAAAAATTTCAGATCTTTTCTTCTTCTCCTATCTTGATTCCAAGCAAATCTGCTGGGCATTTGATCTTCGCAGTTTGAATCATCTGTTGATGGAAGATACAGCCATTCGAAATCCCTATACACGCGAGCCCTTTCCAGAAAAAACAATGACTCGTCTCCATGAACGCGTGAAACAACTTTCCTCTCATAAAATTTCCATCTTTTATCCACTCAAAGACAATTTGAACACAAAGCAGATCTGGAATCAACGCGTTCTTGATATATTTTTGAAACTTGATGCTCTTGGTTATCGTGCCTCGACACAATGGTTTGAAACACTCACGTTAACTGATCACGAAAAACTCTACAAAAAATTATTTGTTCTTTGGTTTACTCGGTTAGGATTGACACATCAAGAGAAAGATGCGATTGTTCCTGGATATCAAGCGGGAATCAGTAAATTATTTCGATGGAATCCAGACAAGCTTCAAAGCGAAAATCACGATATCACGTGGTGGAAAAAGAACAATCTTGAACTTCTGAAGAAATTCATTTCAAGTTCTGAAGATAAGACAAAACAGTCGCTTGGAGCACTCTATGTCTTGATGGGGCTTGCGCAAGTTGTACCTGCAGTAGGAGAAGCGTATCCTTGGATTCTTGAAGCGGTTTATTAACGAAGACTCATATACGTTCCGCTGATATAACGAACATTCTTGTAGCCAAGTCCATACAAGATTTCAGAGGCGGCACGAGAACGTTGTCCTGTATTACAATAGATGAGAATACGTGTAGATGGATCAGGGATTTCATTGGGAACACGTGTCTTGAGATCTTGTATAGGAATATGTTTCGCATTAGGATAATGACCTAAGTTGTATTCAAGATTGGAACGGACATCCAAGACTGTGTCGAATTCATAGGCAGCCAATTTGCGTTTGGCTTCTTCCGCAGAAATATGTAAAGCTCCAGAGACGGCATATCTGTACAGAAAATAAAAGAAAACAACTAAGAAAGGAAGAAGAAAATAAATATGATAGCGATACATTTCCTATTCTGAGTGACAGAAGATTTTTAGCGCGTAGTAGGAACACCTGCATCACCAAACTTCTTATCAATAATTGTTCGATGATAGGAATCTGAATAGCAGGCGCAATTGGGTTGAGCAGGGGTCGGGAAATATCGAGTATTGCACACCTCACATGACACTGCTGTTCCAGGAAGTTTTTGCGCAAAGGGAGGAATGCTACGATCATAATAGGCAGCCGCAATCGTAATGCCTTGATTAGACAACGGGTCGGGATCGCTACAAACAGCGCACTTCTGTGCTGCTTGGAGAACTCCTGTCGAACCGCTGTTGGTCTGAGATCCGCTTGCCACATAGGTCTTACAACATGTCTCTACAGGAGTAGGGTTGTAGACATTCGCAGGGATCGCATGATCGGTAGGACCATAGGATTGACCAAAGGAATAAGCACTCGACCCCCCCTTTTCACGTTGAAACACATGTCCAGAGGCTTTCGCTTGATTGATCATCGTAAGTTCACTCGCATCACGCGGCTTCGAACGATGGATATATTTCGCTTGTTCCTCCTGGATTCTTCTTAAATATTCACCTGAACTCATAGCCATGGTAAGACTCTACAGAAAGGAGCGAAAAAATCAAGTTTCCCGAAATTGAAAGTCCTCCCAAAAATTGATCGACGACTTTCCCTCCAAGCCTGTATTCCGTGTTCTTTTGAGATGTCTAAGGCTATCGTTTCCGTTAAGAATTTCGCTCCTTCCAATATCAGTTTCGCTGCTCCCAAGACCCTCGAGTCTGGTGGTAAGCAAGTCTACATGAACTACCAGTACGATGCGAGCACCCGCAAGAATCTAACCGTTCAGGTGGGCAGTCTCGCTGTTCCGTATGGTCTAAATGTCTTTGACAAGGCTGGTCCTGTCAAGTACAGTGTCGACATCTCCCTCCGTGGATATGACGACAACCCGAAAGTCAAGGCGATCTATGACTTCTTCACCACTCTTGATGAATTCATGATTGATCAGGGTGTTGCGAACTCGAAGCTCTGGTTCAAGGCTCCTCTCACTCGTGATGTCGTCAAAGCATTCTACACTCCCACTGTCCGCTGGGCAAAGGATGCTGAAGGCAACATCAAGCCCTATCCTCCTACCGTCAAACTCCAACTCCGTAAGCGTGATGAAAAGTTCGACGTAGAAATGTATGATGAAAACAAGCGTGAACTCAAAGGTGTTCCTCTAGAAGATGTTCTCGTCAAGGGTTCTTCTGTAACCTGTCTCATCCAAGCGACTTCCGTCTGGTTCGCGGGCAGCAAGTTCGGTATCTCTTGGAAGGCTCTCCAGATCCGCATGGACAAGATCCCTGATAACATCCGCGGCTACGCCATCCAGGATGAAGATGATGATGGTTCTGCTCCTGTTGTCTCTGCTCCTCGTCGTCAACAGGCTCCTGCTCCCGCTCCAGTACCTGCTGCGAACAAGTTTGGTCCTCTCGAAGATGATGACGATGAAGATGAAGAAGACGTCGCTCCTGCTCCCGCACCTGCTCGTCAGTCGGTTCTCGCTGCGATGATGCCTGCCGCTCCCGCACCTGCTCCTGTCGCAGATGAAGATGCGGATGATGTAGAGCCCGTCCAGGTTCCCAAGAAAACCACTGTGACGAAGAAAGCGATCGTCAAGAAAACGGTAGGTAAGCAGTAGATTGTCTTACACACAAAATCGTAAAAACAAATAAAGAATAAAAACACAGAAAAAATAGGTAGTCATTATTTTTTTGACGTGAATCGGCTGATGCGGCATGAAAATTCGAGCGGCATCTGGGAGTTCTTCATCATCTCTGCGATCATTTGGATCAAGTTCTAGAAATGAACGACAGATAGGGCATTCATATTCGTTTTCTTGTGAGATGGACCAGAAGACAAGACAATCGGGATGTGCGGAGAATCGACATTCACAGGGAAACAGTCCCGTGTATTCCTGTACGTGTGTATTCGCAAACTCTTCGTCAAAACAGAAGAGGCAGAGAGTTTCTTTTTTGGAAGGAGGAGGGTCGTCCATGGTCGTCGTAAAAATGATTCCTGTTAGGGGTTGTGTTCCTTTTTTGCCCACGATGAAATTCACACGGTGTCTGTTACACGATCTTCTCGATCTCTCCCAGACGACTCAGAAAGAGCTCGATTATACACGAAATTCCATTTCCTCTCTCGATGTGTCTCTGCTTCCTCGAGGTCTTGAAGTTCTGATTCTTGACCAAAATCTTTTGCGAAGTGACAGTTTTCCACCTCGTCTTCCAGACACACTTCAAACACTCTCTGTCCGCGAAAACAGTATTCGAAATCTTAGAGAACTTGAAGAATTTCCTTCTGGTTGTAAGATAATTCATCTTGATATGAATCCTCTTGAAACACTTCAAGGACTTCCCGATACTGTAGAAGTTCTGACCACCGATCGCACACACCTCGATCGCGTGGAACGTCTTCCCAAACAACTTCAATTCTGGACATCCAAAAGCTGTGATCTTCAGATGTTACCGTCGCGTCTTCCCACGCAGCTCCGAGTTCTTCATTTGAGTGGAAATTGTCTGAAATATGCTGGACTTCCACGCTTCTGGGGAAATGCTCTTGAAGAATTGTACTTGGATCGCAATGAACTCACACGGATGCCGCAAAATCTTCCCGCGAGTCTTCGTATTTTGAATGTTGCGAATAATTCGATCCAACAGGTTCAAGCACCTCTTCCAGAGAATTTGGAGGTGTTTTGTGCCGTCTACAATCGCATTCAAGACGTCGGTCCTGTTGTCCCTCGGAAAAAACCAATAGTTCTGGTGGATGTTCGATGTAATCTTCTTACAGAGTCTCTTCCAGAGAAAAATGCCGCAATTCGATCCAAATGGGCAACCACGATTCTAGAGGATCACAATTGGTCTACACCCACCCATATTGCGAACAAATCGATCATTGTAAAAGCATGGAGACGATATCGACTACGATCGCGTCTTCATTCTTCGTCCAACACATGGAAACAAATGAGAATCCTCAAGGAGGAATTGTTTATTGTCTCTATGTGTCCTGACAGATGTCATCAGATTGATACTCTATCACCTGAATGGAAATATTAGCTAGGTCCTACACCGCATCCACATGAACCACCAGAAGGGTTGAATTCGTAAGGATTCGCAGCAGCATCGGTGGTACAATAGCACTTACCGAGGTTCTGTTCCGTGACAATCACAGCCATTTGAGTATTAGGCTGTGTGGTACGGAGAGATGTTCCCGCAAGATTCGCGGCGGCGACAGCAGTAGCAAAAGCACCAAGCGCTTTGGCTTGACGTCTCTTGGTGAGTAAGGATGAATCGAAGTTACGAGTGCTCATTCTATTTTCTCACGAGAAAAAAATGAGCTGGTACTGGAATGAAACAATTTATGTTGGGCTTTGGGTGTTTCTCGTAGTGCCTCTTTTTATTGCGTTTCTAGTTTCCTTTACAAGCGCACCTGCGAAAGAGGGATTTGAAGTTGCGAAACAAGATCCTCTGGATCTCGAAGGCTTCTTTGAGAAATATCAAGTGAAAGATATTTGTGAAATTTTTCAACCTGTCTTTGAATCGGTCACAACAGCAGAATCTGTTCAAGGAAAGACGAAATTATCAGAGGAGGAAGCCCGGGAGAGAGCAAAGAAAACCATCGCAGCACAAGTTCCAAATGGACCGCTCCGTTGCCCCCTCGAACTTCCTAAGGAGAAAGATGTGAATACGATCTTTGGATTTATGAAAGAAATAGATCCACTTTTCTTAGCCACTTGTTACGCAACGCTTTTATATTCTGCTGTCAATCTTCAGATCTCTTACAATAAAATAGTGTCATCGCTTCAACAAGCAGCCGCCGCCCGCCAAGGATTTGAAGATATGTGTACTCCTGCGGAAGCCGAAGCGAAACGAAAACTTCAACCTCCCTCTTGTAAGTTACCCGAAGAGGTTTCTCCAGAACAAAAGGCTGAAATGGAAGCGAAACAGAAGGAAGCGATTCTTGCGAAGATGGAGGTGTTAAACAGCAATCTGTGGAAATGGCGCGAGGACAAAGGAAAACAACTCGCCTCCCAGCTCGATGCGCAAACCAAAAGTGTACAGGCAAAACAGATTCTCAAAACAAAACTTGAAGACAAGATCAAAGACAAAGGCGAAGATGTGGATGATGACTTGAAGAATCAACTTCAAGCCGCCGCAGAAGATCTTGAAACAAATAAAGTTATGTTAGAATACCTACAATTCTCTCAGAGCTATTTGGCAATGAAACTTTCAGATGTTGTAGTGAAGTGTAAAGACCTCATTACAAAAATAGCAAAACTCAAGAAGCAATTGGAGAAGGGAGATTATAGTCCTCCATCAGAGGGATATGAAAATTATTTCGTATCACCTCTTCGTTAATGTTGGAAGACTTTGCGTGTTGTAGTTCGAAGACGACGCCCGCCAACTTTTTTAGTCGATTTCTGTTTTTTGCGTTCACGTAAAATACGCGCACCACGTTCACGGAGTAAAGTTGCCAATCCCTTCTGATATCCAGAGCAAGTAATAGAAAATTCAGGAAAAATTCCAGAGTCTTTTTTATTTCGAAGTTTAATACTTACATCAACAAGACGCTGACAGAGGCATTGAATCGAATATCCAAGACGAACTTGATCTTTTGTAAAGATCGCAAGAGCAAAATAGATCTGAAGCATTGTGTCAATACTTCCGATGTGAATCTTCTTGTCATTTTTGAGTTGAATGGTATTGTAGGAATGACAGGCTTGTTCTTCCACCAATATTGCGACAATACGCTTATTTGCGCGCAAAATCACACGATCAGGAACAAGTTCTTTTGTTCCTTTCACAACCTCTACTTGTGTTACATCTTTTCCAAGTCGATTGCGAAGTTCAAGAGAATCGGCAAGAATTTCGGAACTCAAAAAGACAACTGCGCCACCATTGTGAACAAACCACTGAAGACTGGGATCATGATACTTGCGTTTGTTCAGTGAAAACATATAGAGCGCAGCAACTTCCGCGCCAATCAAAGTTCGGTTTTTCTCCAGAAGATAATTCAAGATAACTTCGCGAATTTCAGAGGTAATATCGGGTGCACGAGGAAGTTGTTTACATTTATTCTTCATAGGAAAGGCATGGTTTAACAAAAGAAGACGTTCATAGACTTTTGCCCAGCGTGAGACATCACCACGAGGACGACTGAGTTCAAGATACATCATCATGCGCAAGAAATCAGGATCACAGTAATAGACTCCATCTTTGCGAATCGCGCGCTCTGAAATAATTTTAAAGGTCGACTTTTCCATGTGCGTAATATCCGCAATGGGTATGTAATTCACAAGAACTTTATAAGTCCCTTCATGAACGCCAACACGTTGGTTGATTTCTCGAAAGCCCGCTTCGGTTAAAAGTTGGACAAGTTTCGCAATATCTTCTTGGGGACTTGGTGAGAAAAAATCATAATCAGGAAGATCGGATTCTGAATTGTAAAACTGGAGAGAGGATGGAAGAATGGCGTTGATTGCTGTGCCACCATAACACACACGTTTTTTTGAACGAATAAAGTCTTCGACAATATCGATGGCATATAAAATTTCAGGATTGTGGGCTGTTTCAAAGTTGAGCGACTCGCTTGCTTCTTCCACAGCAGCTTCTAACCGCCGTATTTGATCTTGAACAGATGACTGTCGTAAATAGGCGGAACGTAAGGAAGTTTTTTGAAGATCTTCTTCCATCTCTACTCTGTTGCTTAGATAGTTGGTGTAGTAATTCTTCCTTGGTTGGAATCCAACTTCGGAGACGGTTGTTTGGGTACAATAGGATCAGGACGAACAAATCGGATTGCTTTCGGTTTGGGCATGAAGGACGCCTGTTTCCAATAGGTCAAGAGAACGGGAAGGTCTTCTTTGGAGGTTTGTTCAGTTGCTCCAGCGGCTGGCGCAGCAGGGAGAGGTTTATCGGATTTCATGAGCTGTAATGTACTTGCTGTAGGTTTTACATCATCAAATATCCAGAGAGGAATGGATTGAACTCCAAGATCACGTGTCAAAAGGGAAAAGACCGCGAGGGAAGGATTTGTGCCTGAAGGACCGATTGCCATCGACCAACGTAATTTTGTTGAATCAATCGCACTTGATTGTTTGTCCGTTGGAATAATCACATAGGAATTAATGGTATTCATTGTACTGCGCGCAAAGACCTTTTCATCGATAGGCGATGTAGCACCCATGTCTTCCACAGTATCTTTGAAGATGCGTAAGTTAACAAGATAGTCAAGATCTTTTGAGGGAACATAAGGCGGTTTGACTGTGCGGAAGGCACTTGTATCGACGTTTGAAATGAAAATGACCTTCTTTTCAAAATAGGAAATTGGCTGGTACATGAGTTCATTTTGTTTTCCTTGACGGTGATAATCTCCTTGAGGGGTTTGTCCCAGATGGTAGGATAAAAGAGGTTCAAGTTTCTCGGCGACTTTGCTCAAGAAAGGGACATACTGGTTGCTCTTGACAGGAGGTGTCTTTTTGAAGAATAAAACAACAAAGAGGGGATCATTCCGATTGGGAAGAACATTGGAGAATGCCATGTCCGCAAGAGATTGTGCGACAAGTTTAATATCGCCCGCGTTTATGGATCGGATAACACCACCAACATCACGATACAAGAGACGAGGTTCATCGGGATTTCCGAAAAGATCATAAGGAAGACCTTGATCTTCGTGGTAGTCGATGTTTAAGATAAAACAACGTGCGCCCGCCCGGAGAGCCATTTGAACAGCATCTTTTTCAGCAAAAACACCATCTTGAAGGGGTCCTAAGTAGCCTGTATCTTGAACTGTGAGAGGAGCAAAGTTAATTAAACTATCTTCATTGGAAGCAACTTGCTCGCCCACAGCCTTAGGAGTGGAACGAAGAATCGAGGAGGCATCCAACCGTTGACGATAATATGTCGGTACAATGCCTTGAACAATTCCTGTTTGCTTTTTGAGAACAGTCTGTACATTTTCAGGTTTTGCCGTTACAGACTGAAGGCTTCGAATGTATCGAAATGCAATGATCACAAGAATCACAAAGAAAATTCCAATGACCATAGGGCTGGGCATCGGAATTTCCATCGCATTGATATCGAGACCTTTGAGTTTTTCTAACCAAGGAGGGGTTGAAACATCGATACTGAGTTGCCCTATTTTATCAGCAATTTTAGCAGGTGTACTATTCAAAGCCATGGCTTCTCTCTACGCAGACGTCAGATATTCCGTTGCTATGGATGCCGAACACCGCAATTAACGAACAAAGAAGAAATAGAAAACCAAAAACAAGACAGCCAGACTTAAGACATAGAGAATGATTCCTTGTGTTTCATATTTATTACCAATGACAACACGTACAAGATAGTACATAACATACGCAAAAGCGGCATTCATCATCCATTTTGGAGTCGATTCGCGAAGTGCGGCAAGTGTAAAGACAATTATAAATAAAAAGACGGTTTCCACTGTGTTGACCCATTGAGGTAGTTGAATTCCAAATTCCATAGTTTCTATTTACTGCTTCATATATTCTTCCATTGCTCTCTCGTAAGCATCAAGGTGATTTTGAATTGTATTTGTATTTTTGAGTTTATGTTTCGAGTTTTCGGAAAGCTTTCCACCTTTGAAGACAGCCTTGCCTTTTCCATAGAGAGAGACCTTGGGATTGGATAAGACTTCGCGAAAGAAACTTCCACTTTGTTGAATGGCACGAGACATCGATACGGGATCTTTAATTAAGGTGGGAGCAGCTGGCACTTTCCAACGGGGCACTTCACAAAGGATTTGAACACAAATAAACAAAAGATCTTTTCGATAACGAATTCCAAGACGAGAGTCTGCTCCTCGTAATAAATTTAAGAGGCATTGAAATTCTTCGTGCATGCGAATATTTCCTTGTGCGGCAAAATCCTTGTAGGCTTCCGCACAAAGATCCACAAAAAAATACAAGACATCGGTTTTCGTTTTTCCTTTCATATGCGGCGGTCCTCGATCCACTGTCGACAAGGTTGTTCCATGTTCTTTCTTGGTTCGATGTTCTTCTTCAATTGTCCATTGAATCCAGAACAAGGCTTTTTCAAAAGCACCATCGCTGACCGCTTTTAAGAATTCACAGCCCACTTGGCGCAAAGGACCGAGATCGCTTCCAGGTTTGTAGACTTTTCGTAGGGCTTGTGTCTCTGTCGCACTGGCGACATTTCCGAGCCATCCATCGCGATGGGTTTCGACACCGACTTTGGGAGGAACAATGCGACCACGACGTGGACATTCGCGAAGGACAAAAATAAGTTCAGTAATCCGCGTTTGGAATTCTTGAAGTTGAATAATATCATCATCAGCATATTTTTTACAGAGTTCATCCATTTCATCCATACGCTTTTTCAAATAAACAAAGACGCGAGGAGAGGCGATCCCAATATGGCGAATGGCAAAGTCCCAAATCAATTGAAGAAAGACAGTAAGACCGCCACTACAGACAAGATCCGCGGCAAAATGAAGAGATCGACCTGTCGCAATTGTTCCACTTTCAAGCATTGAAGTTTCGAGCGATTTGAAACATTCTTTAGGAAGATATCCTGATCGCGTGCGAAATTCTTGTTGATCGACTTCTTCTTGGGTTGGGACAACCTCCTGACGAATCGGAAACTTTTTGGCTTGAATGGTTGCCATACCTTGACAACTATCAAGTTTTTTTAAAGAAAGATCTTAGCGTGCCGTTACATAGAGGTAGCACAGCCGCTAAAGTTGGGATATTTACTACAGAAGGCTTTTGTATTTGCCATACGTTGTTTTACAGCACGTTCTGCTTCAAGTTTGCTCAAACGAGCTTTCGCATTGTTCATTCCTGCCTTCACTGTATTTCCGACCTTTCCAAGCGCAGCAGCAGCTTTGTTTCTCGCCATGGTAGTTTGTTCTTGGAGAGCAGATGCTGTAGCTTGAACTTGCGCAGCAGCAGGGGCGGCGGCAGCCATCGCACGATTGCGGAGGGCAGTCGCTTGAACTTGCGCACTTTGTACAGCACCTGTTGCGCGATTCTTGAGGGTAGCCGCTTGAACTTGCGCACTTTGTACAGCACCTGTTGCGCGATTCTTGAGGGTAGCCGCTTGAGTTCGAGCAGTTTGAAGAGCAGGAACAGCTGTGGCGCGGGCAACTTGTGCCATAGATGCCGCTTGAGCTTTGAGGGCAGCCGCTTTGTTCTGCGCAGCAGCAGCACCAAGAGTTGCGCGATTCTTCATGGTTTGAGTCGCAGAAGAAGCCTTCGAAGCTGCCGTAGAAAGTGCTCCTGTTAAGCCATCAAATAAACCTCCACCACGATACTTGGGACCAAGAACCTTTTTTCCTTTCAATGTTTTGCTTGTACGAGGGATCAAGCCTTTTGCCTTCAAACTCGCCTTCATCGTAAATCCGATAGAATTGCCACGACGATACTTCGCAAGATACTTCAAATTACGAGCCGTCGGGCGATATCCACCACGCATCATACACGGGCATGTTCCACCTTGTTGTTTGCGCTTGCTCCAACCACGACGACGTGCGCCGCCCGCCACATTTCTCGCTGCTGCCAAACTATACGCATAGTCAGGAAGGGGAGCTTTCATATCACAGCCACAACGATAACTTTCGAGACTACCACCACCTTGTTTCTGCATTTCTTTATTCAGAGAAATAAAACAAAGGTCAAGATAGAGATGAAGTCATCATCGACTCGAAAATTATTTCTTCCCAAAAAATATTTTGGAACGTTGACACGAAAGCGCCGCGCGGAGCGTGTGAAGGAAATCGCAAAGTTTGGCGCGCGTCACTGGAAGGATCCCAAAGCCTATGTTGGATTTAAAACCGATGTAGGTGTACCGACGAAACGATCACGGTATACGGCGGCATGGGATCGTCTCTATCCTGGTGTGAAGTCGTTGGAAGACCGCGCGAAAGTCACAGGCGTTCCGTTGGATCTTCTTCAGAAATCGTATGACAGAGGAATGGCAGCATGGCGAACGGGTCATCGACCTGGTGCGACAGAACAACAGTGGGGCTATGCGCGTGTAAGTAGTCTCTTGGTATTGGGAAAAACCGCAAAAACAACAGACTCAGATTTGTACAGGGAAGCCATTCGTCGCTCAGCGAAAGCTCGTCAATGGTATGCGCGGATGAAAAAGGAATCGACAGTTCAGTATTAATTAAATAAATATTTAAAAGGTATTATGAAGGATTATCTTCACTTCTACTACCAAATTCTCTTTCATATTCAGAAGTTTCTTCATACATTGCTGAACTTATATCTTCACACCAGTTTTCAAAATCATCTAGCTGTATCCTTACAAATTCTTCAACAAAATTAAGAAGTTTATTTAATGTATAGTTTGGAGTAATATTAATATATGTTTGAACAGCAAAACTAATATTATGTCCAGCAAACCACAATTTTTCCTCAATATCATTATTCATATATTGAGAAAATTCATCTTTAAATTTTGATATATAAGCATCCTTTATAGCAGTATAACTCCACATATGAAATTCATTACAATAATTGTATCTACTTATAATGCTTTCTTTTATAAAATTAATTAATGCGATCTTAACTCTAGCAATTTTTTCTTCATATGACATTCTATCTTATAAAAGATAGGTGATATTTAAGTGCCTTTTAAAAATATTTATTTATCTAAAACGTATCCGGATCTGAATCAAGCGCAGAGGCGATGAGCATTCCTGCGACCATTCCACCCGCAACACCAAGCCCTTGGTTGGATTGCTGTTGCTGTTGTCGTACAGGTTGCGCTACTGTGTATTGAGAATACGAAGGTTGATATGCGGGCTGATAGGGGGCTGGATATTGGTACACTTGGGTTGCCCACGGAGGCATTTGTGCTTGTTGTTGAGGGCGAACCGCATACGTATATCCTTGCTGTGGATAGTACATAGCAGGCGCACTAGGTGGAGGCGCAGTCGGTTTCGGAGGGTCATAAATCACGCGTTCGACATAAGCAGGTTGTTGAACAACAGGTGTTTGTTTGGGTGGTTCATCCGCAATACTTAGACAAGATCCCATTCTATTCCTCAAAGACTTCTTTTTTCTCATCGTCAAGACGCTTAATCAAACGCTCCATCGCGCGAGTCCATGTGTATTTCAAGACCGTTTCACGAGCATTCTTTCCGTGTTGCGCGCGCAATTCAGAATCATTCACATATTCTTCCATCGCAAGGCAGACATCATGGGGATCACACGCACGTGCTTCTCCACCCACCGGTGAATAGACAGTAGGCAAGTAGTATCGCTGTTTGGGTTTCACCAAGACAGAGTTGTCTTTCGTACAAAACTCTTTGAATCCACCGATATCAGGAACAACTTGAGGGATACCAACACCCATCTGCTCAAAGTTACAGAGACCCCAGCCTTCTCCATCGGACGTATTGATACCCACATCCGCCAAATTATAGAACATATTGACATCCATATCTGAGAAGGTCATATCACGAGTGCTCATAAGAAGACGCGTTCCGAAGATTTCAATGGGGACATTGCGCATCTTCAATTCATTTTTAAAGACTTCACCGAGCCACCATCCACCCTTCTCGCCACGATCCGTGATCGACATGAGGAAAATCGGCTTGGTAGGGTATTTGACAATTAATTCAACAAACGCCATGATCATAATATCAAGACGTTTGCGTGGTTGATTTCGATTGAGATTGAGAAAAATAAACGCATCGGCGGGAAGTTCCATTTGTTTGCGCACAATTTCCCTGGGAACAGGGAAGAACTGGGTGGAATCGAAACCATGGAGAATGACGTCAATCGGACGAGTAATGCCTTGATCCTTCAAGCATTTCTTCCAGTAAGGAGAGAAGGTGAAAATACAATCCGCATCACGATTCAAAATATCGAGATAACCTTGAAGTTGGGTATCATAGACTTGATCACAATAGACCCAGATCTTGAAATTACGAGGAACACCGCTGATACGAATTTCTTCAAGGAATTTTGCGACGACAGACATATCATTGTAGATCATAACCACGTGAGGTTGTTTCTTACGAATGATATCGGGAAGCAAGGAAAATCCGAAGCCTTGTTGTTGTTGAGGAGCAGGAAGCTGCTTTTCCATCGCCGCCACGTCGAGTACTTCGACATTGCTAGGATAGGTACGATAATCAGGAGGAGTCTGGTGGAATTTTTGAAATCCGAAATGCGTCATCTGAATCCAAGGAAGTGAGCCGACTTGTTGAACCATTCCCCACGAGACCTTGCTGTAGCCAGTGACCTGTTGACAGTGAGTACTGACAAGAAGAAACTGGAGCTTCTTGGGATCACGAATGGCAGGGATTGCGGAAGGTTTAATTGCTGAGACAAGAGATGTATTGGTACTTGGTGCGGTGAGAAGGGATTGGATACTTTGGAGATACGGGGGAAGCGTATTGCTCATTTCTAGTTCAATATAAGGGGTTCGCTTTAAACTTATGGAATGAGCCAGGCGACTGCGCCCCATACAAAAGTACGGAGCTTTCTCCCTTTATTTTTAAAGCCTGTCCTGCCCCCTGCGCAAGCACAACAGCCTCGACGACAGCGCTCACGAAAACCGGTTGTAAAACAGGAGAATCCTCTTCCAAAGAAAGCGCCGCCGCCCAAAGCCTATAAGAAACAAAAAATCCCTGCGGCTCTTCGTGAAGCCTGTTGGATTAAAACAATGGGTCGATCCTTTGAAGGAAAATGTCCTGTTGAATGGTGTCCCAATACAATCACAGTATTTGATTTCCAAGCAGGTCACAACATTCCAGAATCCAAAGGCGGATCTACTACACTCCCCAATCTTATCGCCATTTGTTCACGATGTAATTTTTCGATGGGAAATACATATACAATCACAGAATGGAACAACATTCACAAAAGTCCTTCCATACTGCCTCCGCCGCCTCCTAAAAAACGCTCGTTTTTTCAACGTCTCTGTTGTTGTTTACACCGCAAGTAATTTACAAATATCTGTATGAAGCTTCTTTTTGAGACTTATCCAACGATTGAGGATCATCGTGCGATAGTTTTCGAGCAACTGAATATTTTCAAGCAAGTGTTGCGTGAGTTTTCGTGCCTCCTCCCAGGATGACGCAGGGAGAAGTCCAAGTTCATCCACTAAATAATTTGCGTATGTATCATTTTCATCCTTCTTAACATACAGAGGGAGACAGCCACATTCAAGAGCCTCATAGAGGCGGAATGTTTCATTGTTGTTTCCTGCGGGGCAAGGAACAAAGTAGGTGTCCAATAAAATTCCTAAATATTCTTCACGACCGACCTTCTCTTTGCTTTCCCACGAATCTACAAGAATAAGTCGATGAGGATCAAGAGACTTGAAGGGTTCAAGGAGTGCTCCACGATTTGCCCATTTCGTTCCTAAGAACGACCATTTATTGCTGCGGAAAGGAAGACGAGGTGTTTTGTCCACAGGATTGTCAGATCCTCCAGAAAGAGTATAGTGATATCCAAGAGGAATAATCTGAACTTTCTTCTGAACTTGAGCAGGAATGTCATTGCGCTGATACATACGAATGACACCGAGACAGTTTTTACTGTTGTAGGATGAAATGGAATCTTGTGAGAATTCATCACTCAAGTGAAGAATATAATAGTTTGCGTTCATATCGGTCCATTTCTGTAAGAGAACTTCATAGGCTAAGATATGAGGCTTCTGAAGAATGACAATGGGTGCGTCACGTGGAGGGTCATCGGTAATCTTCACACGCTCGATCTCTAAGGGAATCTCTTTTCCAAAGAGTTCATTCAACCATTTTCCTTCATACAATTCACTTCCAATTAAATTGTGTTGACCGAGGGTCACAAATCGTTTCTTGCGAGAGGGAGCAGTGGATGCGACAAATCCTGGAAGTTCACTCCAAATAATGAGTTTTTGGAGAATATTCATCCAGAGCGTATAGCGCGCAGAATCATAACTGGGCGGCGCACATTGCTTCCAGAGAGGAACTAATTTTTTTAATCGGTCAGGAGGCGGATCATCAAATGCATTGATTCCTCGACAGAGTTGTGGAGGAAACAGAGATAGCCATTCACAAAGTTGAACATTTGTCCAATAGTCATCTTTCCAGGTTTCGAGACAGTCAATTAAAATTGTCTTTTTCGGAAGTTCATTTTTCATTTGTTTTGTAATATATTCTTCAACAAAAGTTGCCCAATGAGGAGGAATTTCATTGGACAACTGTTCGATCGCAGAATCGGTCTGTTGAATGGTTTCCACAAGTTTTGTTGAATATTCTGTCTGTGAACTTACACTTCCTATAGTGGTTTCTTCAACTGTCGTATCAGCCGCATCTTTTTGATTTGCCACTTGGATGAGTGTTGCGCGAATATCAAGCACTTGATCTGCGGAGGCTGTGATACAATCCTGGATTTCTGTGACAGAAAAACGTTCATCATTATTCCAGAGATCACTATCAAAAGAGTCGACACGATTGAAATCATTGAATGCGCTAGATCTGTACACAGGATCATCGTCTTGGTAGCATCCCGCAGCAAGAGGATCTAAGAAATAGAGATTCATATGTTCAACATGATTGCACAACATATGGTCCGCACTTGTCCAGTAACCATCATGGGCATGAATGAGCTGCATGACCTTCTCTGCACCTCGTTTAGAAAGCACATAGGCATAGGCACACCAGTGGAAATAACGATTGGGAGGAGTTTGACCAAAGACCTGGTTTTCAGCGACACGTGAAAAATGCGCATTGACACGCTGTTTATTCGCTTCAAATGCAGCGCGATTGGGAGGAAGAATACCACCCAAGTAGATGATATCATAGTCCTCAGGAATATGAGGAGCTGCTTCGTTCCAGCGCTTTTCCCAATCAGGAGAAAGCTTTACATCATCTTCGAGAATAAAATAGCTATTGATATCAGGCTTCTCATTCGCAAGACGCCACCAGAGACCGAGATGGCTTAACGCACAGCCCATAATGGCTTTTTTCCAGAGGAAGTCGTGAGGGCGGAACAAACGGGCAAGTTCAGGTGTGAGTTTAAGTTTCTTTCCTTCTACCGCAGAAATACGCTCCACACGCGTTTCAAAGTCAGGATGATGTTTAAACAATTTCTCCATGCGATCCTTGCGGCGATCGAGATTAATGACATACGCATCATCAATAGCAGGCGCAAAAGGCGAATGAATCGTAAACCGACCACGATGAACATAAAAAGCCTTTCCTGTGATGAATGTCTTACGCAAACTGATGTCGCAATAGACATTATCAAGAGGGTAGCGTGTCAACCCTTGACGATAGGAGAGCAAACTTAGAATGCTTTGATCATGGCGATGTCCAAAGGGCTTTCCATTGCGAACACCCTCCCATTTCGAGCCCGTAATAAGTTCACGACGTTGCGCAAGAGAATAGGCTTCTGAAAACAAGGCATTGGCTTCAGGACTTCCTGCGCGGAACGCAAGAATTCCTGCGACGATCTGTTGCGACTTCTTCTCTGCTTCCGTCATTTTGAGAGTTGTCTTGAACACATCATGACACCATTGATCATTCGTCTGACGAGGATCTTCGAGTACACAGACACCATCTTCATAGGCTAAGTGAAGCCAATCAGAGGGAATACGAGAACAGAAAATGCCCGCATCGAGATACAAGACAAGACGATTCTTGTTTTCAGGTGCGTTATTTACATGATTATACAGCCATAACTTCCAGGCAAAATGTTGAGGTGACCAGAAATCAGGGAACCCTGGAGGTGTTTCTTGTTCAGGAGGTGTCATAAATTTCATATCCGAATAATTCGATGCGAGAAGTCGACGTGCCTCTGCTGGAACATCGGATGCTAACCAAATCTGAACATCCATGTCAGGAATAGCTTTCTTCTGGATCGTCAATCCAGCAAGCAATTGATGAACAGAGGACAAATATTGGTGGGTCGCGTACGTTATAAATAAAGGTTTGACAATTGTCGCATTTGGATTCAGAGGTTTTGTTTTATGGACAGGTGCTTTTGTAGATGTTGCGATCTGAACGAGCGGAGTAAAGACAGGTTTGGGAGGAACTGCTGCGACAGGAGCAGGAACAGCCGCAGTCTCGACGACAGCTCCTAGAGACGCATAGAAAGCCTCCCGTTCATTCGCAAGCTTCGCAGCCTCTTCTGTAGAGGTTGCGCCGATGAAACGAGGAATGGCTTTGAGTTGTTCTTCAGAGATTTTTCCTGTTCCTTTGAGCAATTTATAGGCGACCTCGCGAAGAGTTCTACGTACCATATCGCGACGATAGTCATCAAGCGCAGGCACAGACATCATCTTCAAATAGGCGCTGTTATTTGTATCAATCGACTTTACAAGAGAAATCAGCTGATCAGAGGTTGTGACGTGACGAGCATCCAAGAATCCAGCCGTGTCAAAATCACGTTCAACCTTGGGATCACCCCAATAAATGGGAATACAACCCGCCGCCTTCGCATGAAGTAATTTTTCAGTAGTATATCCTTGTGAGGACGCATTTTCAAAGGCGAGGCAGAACTTATATTGTTTGAGGAACTCGTGTTTCTTGAGTTCGCCACCTCCCCCTCCAAGTCCCGCAAAAATCTCATCCCCAATGTTGTTAAAAAGGCGTCCAGCAGAATCGACACGTTTGTACTGGGATAACCATTCAAAGGCATTGTTTCGAAGAGGATTACAAGGATTCGTGACAACGAACGCACAGAATCGTTTCTTATTTCCAATCTCTTCAGGATAGATTCCCGTACAACGATCAATAGGGAGAGGTTTAGGATTGACAATCTTATTCACATCACAACCAAACCAGTCAATTTCAAGCATCCAGAGAGGAAGACGAATATAGCGCTCATCAATAAATTCTGCGTGAGGAAAGCATAAATTGAGGAAGACAGAGGATTCCACAACAGGTTGAGTATTTTCTCCTGTAAAGTGAGCCT
>JACCDP010194696.1_pt1 | contig 50021 bp, 48 predicted proteins | sample 7445841 | NCBI WGS metagenome assembly JACCDP01 (sample SAMN15323441, study PRJNA562643) | freshwater metagenome | isolation source: river surface water | place: USA:Blue River Watershed | collected 2017-08-17
GATTTTTGTATGTTTTCATTTTTATCCTTTGGAATCATTAACCAAAGCGATAGGTAAATTACAGCACCCCATCCAAGAATGATAGTTGAAGCCAACATTAGTGCACGAATTAAATTCTTATCCTTACCATAATATGAAGCAAGTCCAGAACAAACCCCAAAAATCATTTTTCCGTCGGACTGGAGCACCAATGACTTTCCTTCCGATTTTTCCGATTCTACGACTTTCTGTGAAATCAAACCATTCAAGAAAAGTAATGCCATTGCCGGTAAAATAAGTTGAGCCAATACTAAAATCATCTTTGAGTCTCGAAACTTATTATACATTGGGAACTGCTCTATAAAAAAGGCATTAATCCCATCCGGATCATTTGACGCCAAAAGCGCACTTAGTATTAATATGAAAAGAAAGGGCCAACGTAATGAATCGCGCACAAAAACAAAACCCAATAAGCCGAAAACAATTATAACTATGCCAAAATAGAACGCTCCACCACTTGCTGCTTGACCTCCAAAATACGTCACGAACATCGGACCTTTCTGGGGATTATCATTAAGCAAATAATCTGAGTATTCGCTATATTTTGAATCCTTCGTGATTATCTTTACCGCATCTTTATTACTAACAAGATATTGCTGCGCACCCCCTTTGACATTTGGAAATGCTGCTGAGAGAATTTCTCGCTGTCCATAATTGTATTCCAGAATATAGCTTTTATTCAATCCATTTTCATCAATACTCGATGATTCTTGACCTTTTGGTTTAATTGTAAGCTCTGAAGCTCCTCGGGTTGTATGTTTACTGTATTCTTGTGTAGTAACCAAATTACTGGCAGAAGGAAGAATGGCAAGTATTCCTGAAACAGCAAGTATTCCATAAGAAGTTATTAACGGTCTCCAATCTCTTTTTAATGCCAAACGAATGGTTTCAGAAATGCCAATAGCCACTAATAGAAAAGCCAAATAGTACGTCATTTGCAGGTGATTTGCCGTCACTTGCAACGAGAAAAACAAAGCAAAAATTGCACCTCCGAGCAGAGCTTTCCCGCGAAATACAAGTATATAACCCCCAACAGCCGGTGCTATGTAACTAATGGCATTTACCTTGGACATGTGTCCAGCACCGATGTATAAAATATTAATTGTTGAAAAACCAAAAGCAACGGCACCAACAATTGACAACCAAGGGTTAATTCTCAAACATAAGGCGAAAATATAAAATCCCAACATGGTCCAAAAAAGAATTGCTACTGGCCTAGGCAAACCTAATTTCATTGCATTGTCTAAATGATATGTCCAATTATCTTGGTGAATTACAGAAACTTGATACGCGGGCATACCACTAAACATGGAATTCGTCCATAGTGGTTCTTGACCGTCATGTGTTACGCGGTAATCGACAATCTCTTTAGACATTCCGACGTGCTGTTTGACATCTCCTTGTTCTACTACATACCCGTTAAACAGGGGCTGATAAAAAACAACTGCCAACAGTAAAAATCCCACCACTGCCACGATGTGGGGTAAAAACAACTTTAATTTATTCTTATCCATATTCTTTATTTATTTGGGATTTGCATAGCGTGCCACATCCTCTCTTTTGATGGTATTGTCGCATAAAATAACTAAGCGCTCTATGACGTTTCTTAATTCACGAATATTTCCAGTCCAATTTATCTTCTGTAATTCAACTTTCGCTTCGTTGGCAAACTCCTTTTTCTGAATTCCTTGCTCTTGACAAACAAGGGTTAAAAAATGATCTGCAAGCAAAGGAATATCTGTAGTCCTCTCGTTTAAGGAAGGAACGTGGATCGGAATAACTGCAAGTCGATGGAATAAATCCTCTCTAAATCGCCCTTCATTAATTTCTTTACGAAGGTCTTTGTTTGTTGCCGCCACCACACGACAATCCACTTTAATATCCTTTTCTCCACCAACACGTTGGATTACATTTTCTTGCAAAGCTCTCAAAACTTTAGCTTGTGCACTTGCAGACATATCACCAATTTCATCTAAAAATATGGTCCCACCCGATGCAAGTTCAAATTTTCCTTTTTTATCTTTTACCGCTGAGGTGAAGGCTCCTTTTTCGTGTCCAAACAACTCACTTTCAATTAACTCGGTGGGAATTGCAGCACAATTAACTTCAATGAAGGGCATTTTCGCACGATTCGAAAGGTCGTGCAGAGATCGAGCTACTAATTCCTTTCCTGTTCCATTTTGACCTGTGATCATCACCCTAGCATCCGAAGGGGCCACACGCTCAATCATTTCTTTTATTGCAATAATCTCTGGAGATTCTCCAACAATTTTAGATCCTTTTATTTTTTTTACCGTCGCTTTTAATACTTGCGTTTCCTCAACTAAGTGGTTTCTATCCTTCACATTTCTGAGAATAACTAATATTCTATTTAAATCAAGTGGTTTTTCAATAAAGTCAAAAGCACCTTGCTTAATTGCTTGAACAGCTGTTTCTACATTACCATGTCCGGAAATCATGACGATTGGCACATCAATTTTTTCCATTTGAATTGCTGTTAAGACTTCCATTCCATCCATCAAAGGCATTTTGATATCAGAAAAAACCAAATCAAATGAGTTGGACCGTAAAAGTTCTAAACCATCCTTTCCATTTTCAGCCTCATGAACCTGAATTTGTTCGAATTCTAAAATTTCACGCAATGCCCGTCTGATGGCTCTTTCGTCGTCAATTATTAATACTTTCATAGTCTATTTAACTGTTCGTTCTAACATCGGAACAAATTTAAAAGTTCCAAATTCCAAAATGCTATATTTTTCGTTGTTTTTCTTTGTAATTTTCAACATTTTCTGCTCATCCCCTTCACCAACTGGAATTACCATGTACCCCCCTATCTTTAATTGATTCATTAACTCACGCGGAACATCAGGTGCGCCACAGGTCACTAAAATTCGATCGTATGGTGCATAAGATTGATTTCCAGCATACCCATCACCAAAAAATAGTTTTGCATTAATATTGAAGAATTCCAACATTTTTTTTGCTTTCAAATGCAAATCACGGTGACGTTCAATCGATACAATTTTTACTCCTAATTTCCCTAGAATACATGTTTGAAAGCCCGATCCAGTGCCAATTTCTAAGACCTTCATGCCTTTTTCGACCTCCAATAACTGCGTCTGAAAAGCAACGGTATAGGGATGAGAAATCGTTTGTCCTGAACCAATTTGAAATGCCATATTTGAATACGCTTGTTCCTCAAAAGCTAAATCTAAAAAGAAATGTCTTGGAATAGCATCGAAGGCTTCCAAAATTTTCTCATCTGCAATACCTTTCGCTCTCAACTCAGCAATAAGAATTTTTCTTTTTCCCTTGTGCTTAAATGTATCTTTTAAATGGTTCATTCTTCCGATCTCAACAAATTCTTAATATCCGAATTATGACCATAAATCACCATAATTTCTCCTTTTTGTAAAACAGTGTCCGGCGAGCTTACACCTTGAACTTGTTTTACCGTTTTATTTACCCCGATTATTGATTCTTTTCGTTCTTCCCTAATTGTAGTTAGTACTACCAAGTTGTAATTTCGACGAAAACCTATTTCATCCAAAGATTTGCCGACAAAAGATTCAGGTACCTTTACTTCTACTATACTATATTCAGAAGTGAGTTCGAAGGAATCCAACAAGTTGGTCAAACTCAACTTCTTGGCCCATTTTTCCGCTGTTTCGACTTCTGGATTGGCAATTTCAGTTATTCCCATAGCTGCGAGAACATTTTCATGAGTTGCATCTATTGCCCTACTAATAAGTCGTTTTGCATGTAAATTTTTCATTACAGCCGAGGCCATTATGTTTGCTCCTTTATCTTCACCAATCGCAATTATGACTATATCAGTATCCTTAAGCGGAAGTGTTTTAACCGATTCTGGATTGGTTGCATCCATGCAAATCGTAAAGGTAATTTTATCTTTTAAGGTTTCAACTCGTTGAAAATTCGTATCAATTCCAATGACTTCATTCCCTGCCTCTGTTAATTTTTCTGCAAGAGAGGAACCAAAATTCCCTAAACCTATGACTATAAATTTCATATACTAATTTATTAAAACTTCTTCCGAAGGATATTTATAATTTTTCTGATTAACTTGATCGAAAACAGCAATAAGTATTGTAAGCGTACTAACCCTACCAATAAACATTAATAGTATTAATATCACCTTTGCACCTTCACCAAGCGTTGGTGTTAAATTTATACTCAAACCAACTGTACTAAATGCGGAAAACGCTTCAAATATAAGATGAAGTGGGCGAACGTTAGGTTCTAATATAATAAGTGTAAAACTAGCCATTCCAATGGTAAGAAGTGAGAGAAAAATAATCGAAAACGCACGGCGAACAGTTCCATTAGAAATTTCTCTTTTCGATATTTCAATTCTTTCTTCACCTCTTGCCATGCTGATAAAATTCATACAGGCTACGGCAAAGGTGCTTGTTTTAATACCTCCACCTGTTGAAGCAGGAGAGGCTCCAATCCACATTAGAAGTATTGTTATTAAAAGAGTTGGAAGTGCTAATGAGGCCATATCAAACGAATTAAAACCAGCCGTTCTTGGTGTAACCGAACCCAAAAATGCTATTACCCATTTTCCTATTGGACCATGATCGGCTAGGACACCGTTGTATTCAAATATGTAAAATAATATAGTTCCAACTAACAATAAAAAGCCAGTTGTGACTAATATGATTTTTGAATTGGTGTTTAAAACCCAAGCTTTATGGCGTAAATTCTTGAATTTAAATACTTTTTTAACAAGAATCTTTATCCGATAAGCCAATAACTCTAGTACATTTTGCATAATTGGAAAGCCTAATCCTCCGAAAATGATTAAGAAGCAAATTATTAACTGAAAAGGATAATTGTAAACTAACAATGGGTCATACAAATTCGATGAATACAAAGAAAATCCGGCATTGTTAAAGGCACTCACGCTATGAAAAACGGAAAAATAAATGTGCTGAAAAAGGTCAGAATGAAGCCCAATTGGAGAGGTGAAAAACAAGAATATTGCACCTAATGCTTCAATTGTCAATGTTAAAACAAGTACATTTTTTAAAGAAGAAAACACCTTATTTAACTCATTTTCATTCGACAATTCTCCGAAATAAAGACGATTATTGAACGAGGAACCTCCTTTAAAGAAAAAGCTAAAATAACTCGCAAAGGTCATGATTCCTAATCCACCGATTTGAATAAGCACCAAAATTATTGTTTTACCCATTAATGTAAAAGCAAATTGAGTATCAACAACAGATAATCCTGTCACACAAACCGCACTGGTTGAAGTAAACAAAGCATCCAAAAATGAGATGCCATTTGTGGTCGAATTTGGCATCATTAATAAAAACGCACCCATTAAAATAATTATGGCAAAACTAATAATGAACAACTGTGCAGGGTTAAGTCCCGTTTTTCGATAATCTATTTTGTACGAAGCTGATTCTCGTATGAAATATAAAATGAGAAATACTGAATAAAAAATTAGATCCTGTTCAAAGTATCCAAAAGTTATAAACGAAAAATAGGATAGAAATAAAACATCATAGGTTACAATCCAAATATTCCATTTAAGGGAAGAAAAATACCGCAATAAAATACTTAATGCACCAATAAAAGCAAATACGCGACATAAAAAAACGAACTCACTGGAAAAAATATTATCTGTATCAAAACCAAAGAAAACAATCAGAATTAAAAGAGCTAAAAGCGCTAAAAACCCTGAAAATCTATTAAATATTTTTGCAATTTTATTGATGAACATTGGTAAACAAAGTTAATGTAAATATTCACGTAAAAGCCTAGCTTATTTCTATGATTTTCTAACTTTGCATTGAACTTAACTTGTGCAGACAGAAGATAATTTATTTTGGTATGTTGTAAAAACTAATTCGCGTGCTGAGAAACGTGTTGTGGAACGAATTGGTAGTATTGGTCTAAAGGCTTATTTGCCTTTAATTGAATCAATAAAGCAATGGAGTGATCGAAAAAAGAAAATTCAAACCCCCTTGATTCCTTCTACACTTTTTGTAAATTGTCGCTCATCAGAATTAGCAAAATTGTACGATATTCAAGGATTTCATTCAATTTTACATTACTTAAAAAAACCCGCAATAGTCAGGGATTATGAAATTGAAAATCTAAAAATTCTTCTTAAAGAATCAGATGCGCTTGAACCTTTCGACAATGTCACGCTCATGCCCGGAGAGAGAGTTGAAGTAATTCGCGGACCTTTTCAAGGACTGATTGCAACTTCTTTAGAAGTGAATCGTACACACAAGTTGATTGTTGAAATCGAAAGTTTAGAACAACGTTTTGTGGTTCACATACCCAAATCTTTTGTTCGTAAATTATAAGTCAAACCTAATCTCAAACGAGGGTCAACTGCAATTTGGCATGGGACTCACGATTGGCGAAGCTATACTTTAAAATGAAAAAAAGAATACTTGTAACAGGTGGCGCCGGATTTATCGGCTCAAACACTTGTGAAAACCTAGTTTCAGAAGGCCATGATGTAATTTGTCTAGATAATTTTATTACTGGAAGAAGAAGTAATATAGAGGAACTATTAAAATCGCCCTCGTTTCACCTGATAGAAGGTGATATTCGAAATATTGAAGATTGCCGCAAAGCTGTCGCGAATATTGACATTGTCTTACACCTTGCAGCCTTAGGATCGGTTCCTCGTTCAATTGCTGATCCAATTACCACAAATGACATCAACATAAATGGATTTCTGAATATGATTGTAGCCACTAGAGATGCTGGCATTAAGAGATTTGTCTACGCTGCAAGTTCATCTACCTACGGAGATTCCGAAAGTTTACCTAAAGTAGAAGATGTAATTGGAAAACCACTTTCTCCTTATGCAATTACAAAGTATGTAGGTGAATTATACGCTGATGTGTTTGCTAAAACCTACGGGATGGAGTGCATTGGCTTAAGGTATTTCAATGTTTTTGGAAGAAGACAGGACCCTGCAGGAGCCTACGCAGCAGTTATTCCAAAATTTGTGGACACCTTAATGAATCATGAGTCGCCAATCATAAATGGTGATGGATCGTTTTCAAGGGATTTCACATACATCGATAACGTTATTCAAATCAATAAGTTGGCAATGTTTACTTCTCATCAAGAGGCATTAAACCAGGTTTATAATGTCGCGTATGGAGAGAGCTCGGATTTAAATGAATTGTTTAATGAAATAAAATTAAATCTTCAAGAATTCGATCATTCAATTGAAAAAATTGATTGTGTTCACGGAGAATTTAGAAAAGGGGATATCCCACATTCATTAGCTTCTATTGAAAAAGCAAAACGGCTTTTAAATTATTCTCCCTCTTATAGTTTGAAAAAAGGTTTAGCCGAAACAGTGCGATGGTATTGGGCAAATAAAAACAATTAATGTTGGACATACTTAAAATAATTGGTAGAAAAGATGCTTTATTTACGAATGATTTAGAAAATTATTCGAAAGAAATTTTCTCTCTAGTCCATAATTCTCGCTTTTTGGTACTGGGTGGTGCTGGATCAATTGGACAAGCCGTCGTGAAAGAATTGTTTAAAAGAGATCCACGAATTTTACATGTTGTCGATTTAAGTGAAAATAATTTGGCAGAGTTAGTAAGAGACCTAAGAAGTTCACTTGGATATACAACTGGTGAATTCAAGACTTTTGCTCTCGATATAAACTCAAGTATCTTTAATTCGTTTCTTCGTTCTCAAAAAGGGTATGATTATATTCTCAACTTATCAGCATTGAAACATGTTCGCAGTGAAAAAGACGAATTTACACTAATGCGGATGTTAGAGGTGAATGTTTTTAATACAGATCAAACGCTAAAACAAGCCATTGATTTAGGATGTAAAAAGTATTTTTGTGTTTCAACAGACAAGGCAGCAAACCCGGTAAATTTGATGGGTGGATCTAAACGAATCATGGAAAAATTTCTCATGTACCGAAGTTTGTCTATACCAATTTCTACAGCTAGATTTGCCAATGTTGCATTCTCGGATGGATCCTTATTGCATGGCTTTAATCAGCGTATAGAAAAGCTACAACCACTTGTGGCGCCCAAAGATGTCAAACGCTATTTTGTCACGCCTCAAGAATCTGGAGAATTATGTCTGATGTCCGCATTATTTGGAGAAAACAGAGATATTTTCTTTCCTAAATTGTCCAATGACTTTCAATTGACTTCATTTACAGATATAGTCTTGCGATATTTAGATGAATTAGGATATGAACCGCATATGTGTAAAGATGAAACTGAGGCTAGGTCAATAATTAAAGATTTGATCACAAAACGTAAATGGCCTGTTCTTTTAACATCCTCTGATACTACTGGTGAAAAAGATGAAGAAGAGTTTTTCATGAAAAATGAGACATTAGATTTAGAGCGTTTTGAAAATTTTGGAATCGTAAAAAATGATGGGGAATTTGACGTTCAGAAACTGAAGAACTTTGAAATGACCTACATGTCTTGGAAAGAAAAAGGGCATTGGACAAAACAAGAAATTATCGCTGCTTATCGTGAAATAATTCCTGAATTGTCATACGAGGACAAAGGAAAATTTTTAGACCAAAAGATGTAATCATGACAAACCAGGAGATTATTTCTTTCATCAAAGAGCACTTTCAAAACCAAGACAAAATTGCCCTGCACCAACCTCATTTTGGAGGTAAGGAAAAGGAATATTTGAATGAATGTATTGATAGCACCTATGTTTCAAGTGTTGGCCCTTTTGTTGATCGATTTGAAAGAGAAATAACCAAATTTACAGGTACGGCATATGCTGTTGCAGTTGTAAATGGAACTGCTGGTTTACAAGTAGCCCTTCAATTAATTGGAGTGCAAAACAATGATGAAGTGATCACTCAGGCATTAAGTTTTATAGCTACATCAAATTCAATTCATTTTGCAGGAGCAACTCCAATTTACGTAGATGTTGACTACGATACAATGGGGTTATCCCCAAAAAGTTTATTGTCATTTCTGAATGAAAATGCTGAATTGAGAAACAATCAATGTTTCAATAAATTAACAGGAAAAAAAATTGCAGCGTGCTTACCTATGCATACTTTTGGGTTTCCTTGCCGAATTGACGAAATTTCCGAAATCTGTAAAAAATGGTCAATACCTCTTGTTGAGGATGCCGCCGAAGCTCTGGGCAGTGAATACAAACAACAGAAAATAGGTTCTTTTGGTGATCTAGCAGTATTCTCCTTCAATGGAAATAAAATTGTAACAGCAGGAGGTGGAGGCGTAATTGTAACAAACGACGAAAACCTTGCAAAACGGGCGAAACATATTACAACCACAGCAAAAATCCCACATCCTTATGAATTTGTACACGACGAGTCAGGATACAATTTTAGAATGCCAAATATCAATGCAGCATTGCTCTGTGCACAATTAGAACAATTGGAAGGATTCTTGAAAAACAAACGTGAATTAGCAAGTAAATATGCTACATTCTTCAATGAAAAACCTATATTCAGGGTCGAAAAGGACCAATCGAAAGTAAATTATTGGTTAAATTGTCTTGAATTTGAAAATTTGAGTGAGAGAGACTCTTTTTTAGTAGAAACGAATAAAGAGGGAATTATGACAAGGCCTATTTGGACACTTTCATTTTTATTGCCCATGTATAAAGATTGCTGGCGTGATAGTCAAGAAAATGCGACCAAATTATACGAACGAATTGTAAATATCCCAAGTAGCGTTCAATTTTAATATGAAAATAAAAAAAAGGTTTCTTGTTGGTTACTCGGGTCACAGCTACCCAATAATTGAAGCGTTAAAATCTTTGAACTTATCTTTTGATGGGTATTTTGAAACGAACGAAAAAGATAAAAATCCTTACCAATTAAAGTATTTCGGAGATGAAACTCTTTTTGACTTTTCAGATACTGATCGTGTTTTTGTCGCCATTGGGGATAACAAATTAAGACAAAAAATATCAGAAAAATTAAAGAAAGATGTTCACCTATTCTCAATTATTGATATGTCCTCACTCGTTAGAACTGAGTTAAATGAGAAAGGAATAATCGTGAATGCAGGAGCCATAATCCAACCTGAGTGTAAAATTGGTGAGGGAGTAATAATTAACACGAGAGCGATTATAGAGCATGATTGCAACATAGGAAATTATGCACATATTGGACCCGGTGCTGTATTAGCTGGTAATGTACATGTTGGTGAGTGTTCATTAATTGGTGTTAATGCAACTATTCTTCCCGGAATAAAAATTGGTAAAAACTGTATTATAGGTGCAGGTTCAGTAGTGACTATGGATGTAAAAGATAACTCAATTGTTAAAGGAAATCCTGCGAGATGAAAAATATTAGAAATCACCTTATTTATCAAAACACGACTCTAACTGAAGCTGTAAAACAGCTAGAAATTCTAAAATCTAACGCAATCTTATTTGTAGTGGATGACGAGCAAAAGTTAATTGGTTCACTTACAGATGGTGATATTCGACGCGCCTTATTAGATGGAAAATCATTATATGTGGACGTTAAGGAGTGCGTACAAAAGGATCCTGCTTTTATTGAAAAAGGAAATGTTAACTTGAAAGAGATAATTTCTTGGAGAAACCGACAATTCAAAATAATCCCAATTGTAGATTTTGAAAAGAAAGTTATCGATATATTAAATTTCAGTGAAAAAAGATCACTAATTCCTGTTGATTGTGTTATCATGGCAGGTGGAAAAGGGGAACGATTGAAGCCATTAACAGAACATATACCAAAACCATTATTACCTGTTGGAGAAAAACCAATCATTGAGCATGGAATTAATCATTATGTTTCTTTTGGCATAGATAATATTCATGTTACAACAAACTACCTAGCCGAGCAATTGGAGACTTTTATTTCGAGTAAAAAATCTGAAGAAATAAACATAAATGGAATTCAGGAAACCAAATTTATGGGTACGATTGGTGCAATAAAACTTATAAATAACTTCAAACACGATGTCATACTTGTTTCAAATTCAGATTTATTAACGAATGTGGACATTGAGCAGTTTTATTTGAGCTTTTTGCAGAATAATTCAGATTGTGCCATACTAAGTGTTCCATTTAAAATAGAAGTTCCATATGGTGTTCTTGAGGTGGACAACGAAACACTTACCCGAATTGAAGAAAAGCCAACATATACCTATAATACGAATGGTGGTATGTACTTGATAAAAAAGGAGCTTTTGAATTTGATTCCAAATGACACTGCTTTTTCGGCAGTGGATTTTATTGAATTATTGATGAGGAAAAATAAAAAGATAACCTTATTCCAACATTATGGTTATTGGTTAGATATTGGAAATCATAATGACTACAAGAGAGCACAGCATGACATTGCTCATGTTTACACTAATAAAATTGGTATTTGATGAGTAGACCGAGCTTACTTAATTTCAATAAAATATCGGATGAACGAGGAAACCTTACCTATATTCAATTTCCTGACCATGTGCCTTTTAAAATTAAACGTGTTTATTGGATATATGATGTCCCAAGTGGACAAACAAGGGGTGGACACGCATTTAAGACTCAAAAAGAAGTTATTATATGTTTATCAGGCAGTGTCGAAGTATATGTAACGGATGGTAAGATTGAAGAATCGTATACTCTAAATAGACCTTTTACAGCGCTATACATTCCAACGATGACATGGAGACAATTAAGAAACTTTAGTACTAATTCAGTTGTAATGATTTTAAATTCTTCATATTACAATGAAGAGGATTATATTCATGAATATGACATGTTTTCAACTTATAAATAAATGAACACAGTTTTTGATTGTAATATAGTAGCCTTAGAAAAAGTTAAAAATAGAGCAGGAAATTTAAGCGCTGTTCAAAATTTGAATAACATTCCATTCGAAATTAATAGGGTATATTACATTTATGACGTGCCTGGTGGCTCCGATAGAGGTGGTCATGCTCACAAGGAACTCGAGCAATTTGTAATTGCAGTATCTGGCGCATTCGATGTTTTACTTGATGATGGAGTTAATAAAACAACTATTCGCTTAGATAGACCAAACAATGCACTCCACATAAAAAAGGGTATTTGGCGCGAAACGAGAAACTTCACCTCTGGTTGTATATGTATGGTAATTGCCTCACACCCCTATGATCCGGATGACTACATTAACGAATATGAAAATTTCAAATTATACAGAAATCAAAAATGAAATTTAAAAATCACAGCTTTGGTGAAAACATATTGATTTACGAAGGAGCTGAAATTCATAATTCATGTAAAATAGGGCCTTTTACAATTATATATCCTGGTGTAATTATCGAGGAAAACGTAACAATTGGGTCTTCATGTATCATAGGAAAAAATCCAACCACGGGGAATAATCAAACCAAACTTTTGGAAATTTCTCAGAAAACTCAAATTGAAAAGAATACTCTTATTTGTGATCAGGTAATTATTTATATCGGTTGTAAGTTAGGTCAGGAATGTTATCTCGCAGATAGAGCTTTTTTGAGAGAGAATGTACACTTAGAAAATAAAGTGGTAGTGGGAACGAGTGTAACTGTAAGTTTCAACGCACAAATTGGAGAAGGCACAAAAATTATGACTGGAGCCAATATCGGAGGTAAAATGATAATAGGAAAGAATTGCTTTATCGGTGCTCATGTTTGTTCTGTAAATGACAACAATCCAAGGTTAAATTCATCTCGTCTCGAACATCAAGCTGCCGTTATTGAGGACAATGTGGTGATTGGAAGTAATGTAACCATTTTACCTCACTTACTCATTAAAAAGGGAATTACCGTTGCAGCAGGTGCTGTAATTAGTAAAAATTTAACCGAAGAAAATCAACTGTATTTGGGGGTACCCGCGAAAATTAAAAATAATAATTTATAAAATGAAACAAGGTCAAAATGTAAAAATTGGTCAATTCAATATTATCCATGAAAGTGTTGAAATAGGCAACAATGTTGAAATAGGCAACTTTAACATTATTGAAGCAGGGGTTAAATTAGCGGACAACGTTGTAATCGGAAATAATTGTGAGATCGGGAAAGATGTGATTGTAGAAGAAAATTCCATTTTGCAAGGTAAAGTTCGAACAGGAAACACATGTCTGATTCGCAAAAATGCAACACTAAAATACGGTGTAATATTAACAAGCAATGTACTGATTGAAGAACATGCATTTTTAGGCCCTAATGTAATTACACTGGGATCAACCCACGAAAGGATAACGATACATGGAACAAGTGTCGGAAAAAATACTTATGTGGGGGCTAATTCAACCATTGCACCGAATACAAAAATTGGAAGTGATTTAGTTATTGGAGCGAATTCATTTGTTAATAAAGATTTGACCGAATCAGGAATCTATGTCGGAACGCCAATTCGAAAGATAAAGTGATTTCCTTCCTAGACTTAAATGCGGTAAATATAAGATTTCACAAGGAATTTTCCCTTGCTTTTCAAAACATTGTCAATAACGGCTATTTCATTCACGGTGAGGAAGGAAGATCTTTTGAACGAGAATTAGCCGAATACATCGGTTGTAAACACGCAATAGGCGTAGCAAATGGTTTAGATGCTCTTAGAATCATTCTACGTGCATATATTGAATTAGGTGTGTTGCAGAGCGGTGATGAAATAATTGTTCCGGCGAATACTTACATCGCGAGTATTTTGGCAATCACTGAAAATGATCTTTTACCTGTGTTAGTTGAACCTGACCTTAAAACATACAATTTAGATTCAACTCATATTAATCTAACATCAAAAACGAAAGCAATTTTAAACGTTCACTTATACGGATTGATTTCATGGAATGAAACATTTTTTAATGATGTTAAATCTAAGGGAATTCTCGTAATTGAGGATTGTGCTCAAAGTATAGGAGCTAATCATAATGGAATAATGTCAGGAAATCTTGGTCATGCTGCAGGATTTAGCTTTTATCCAGGAAAAAATTTAGGTGCTCTAGGAGATGGCGGTGCAATCACAACAAATGACGATAAATTAGCCGAAATGGTGAGGGCAATAGCAAATTATGGAAGCCGAAAAAAATACATCAACGAGGTTAAAGGAATAAATAGTCGTTTGGACGAAATTCAAGCAGCTTTTCTTCGTATTAAACTTCCAAAATTAGATGAAGATAACAAAAGGAGAAAGGAGATAGCAAGAATTTACAACGAAAATTTGAAGGAAACACCTTTAGTCTTGCCATCAATTTCAGAAGCTCATGTTTACCATTTATACGTAATTCGAACAGAAAATAGAGATCAACTTAAAGAATTCCTGGAAAATGAAGGTATTCAAACTCTAATACACTACCCCATTCCCCCTCACAAGCAAAATGCTTTCAAGGAACTTAACAATATGAATCTGCCCATAACTGAGGAAATTCACAAAACAGCATTAAGTTTGCCAATATCTCCAATTCACACAAACATTGAGATATTAGAAGTTTGTAACTCTGTAAAAAGATTTTTCAATCTGTAGTTTGGAACATCAAAAAACGACTTTCACCAAAATAGCTTCCACCACCTGGTTATTTGGCAGTGCACAATTGGTCATAATGATTTGTTCTCTGATTAGAACAAAATTTGTTGCCATAATACTAGGCACATCAGGATATGGATTATTGTCATTATACACCTCATCAATCGCTTTAATCTCCTCCTTCTCGAATTTAGGAATTGGTACATCCGCTGTCCGAGATCTTGCTGAAGCATCGCAAAGTAAAGAGGAGAAAAGAATCCAAAAAGTTATCTTTGTAATACGCAGATTGAGTATTTACACAGGCCTACTTGGCTCACTTGTGACTGCAGTATTTTGCAAACAAATTAGTCAAATTATTTTTGATTCCTCACATTTTTGGCCCGGAATTCTATGGCTGTCTATTACCATATTCATTAATCAAATGACATCTGCAAATTCAGCCATCTTACGAGGTCTTAGGCTAAATAAAAAACTTGCGAATGCGAATATTACAGGAGCTATTTTTGGTCTTATAGTTTCGATTCCAATGTATTATATTCTCGGTGAACATGCAATTGTACCGACTCTAATAATTAGTTCAATCATATCATACCTCAGAAGTTGGTATTTTACGAAAGACATAAAAGTTAATAACGAAAATATTCAAGAAATTTCAGTTTTTTCTGAAGGAAAAATAATGATCTGGACTGGTATATTGTTAAGCATAACAACGATTTTAACGCTAGTTAAAGCGCTACTAATTAAATTATATATCGAGAAAAATGGAGGATTAGATGAGGTTGGTCTCTATCAAGCAAGTTTTGTTATTGTAAATTCCTATTTCGGAATAATATTTACCGTGATGAGTACTGATTATTTTCCGAGTTTAACAGCAAATAAAGACAAGAAGGAAGAGATTAAATCAATAGTGAATAAACAATTAATATTTGGGTTATCGCTTCTACTTCCAATGATTTCAATTTTCCTTTTATTAAACAATGAAATCATTACTTTACTATTCAGTAAAAAGTTTGCATTGGCTGAATCTATGATTTCTTGGTCCGTTTTAGGTGTATCATTTAAACTTTTTGGATGGAGCCATTCTTATTTACTTTTAAGTAAAGGTTATAATAAATATTATTTTTGGAATGAATTAGTGGCAATTGTTGTGACCCTGTTAATTTCTACAAGCGGATATTATTTTTGGAGAATAGAAGGGTTAGGAATTGGATTTTTAGTCGGCTTTGCGTACTATGCCATTCAAACTCATTTAATTTGTATCAAAATATTCGGTAATTATATAATGCTAAAAAGCTTTGCAGTTTTTTCTCTTTGCATTATGATTACAGGAGGCATATTTATAATTAAATACCTTGGTTTACCCTTTATTTTCTCGCTGTTATTGGGTCTTGCAGCCATAGGAAGTTCATTCTACATGTATGTAAGAATGGGGCTCCTTCAAAAATGGATAAAACGAACGATTGCTTAATGATTACGTGTAACATTACACTTACCATTTTAACGTATAATTCATCCTTTTATATTAATGAACTATTAAATAGCTTAACCCTTCAAGCGGCAACAGATATTCAATTAATCATAAGTGACGATTGTTCAACAGACAGAACTGTAGAAATTATTGAAAAATGGATTCTTGAAAATAAGACCTTGTTTTTCGAAATAATTTTAATAACCTCAGCACAAAATAAAGGTGTTGTTGAAAATAAAAAGGGTACATTCAAGTATATTAAAGGAGAGTGGACCAAAGGGATTGCAGGAGATGACATGCTATATCCTGAGGCAATTAAGGGAATAAGAGAAGACATTTCTAAATTTAAAGACTCAAAAATCATCGTAGGAAAGGCCTTAATGTTTGAAAACAATTCTTTCGATTCGTCTAAAACGTTAATTCCAAAGAGTGAGGTAACCAATAAATTAACGACAAGCGAAAAAATTAAAAATTACCTGTTTGAAGGGAATACCATACCGGCAATAACTCTACTTGTAAAATCTGATATTTTTACACAAGGTAATTATTTCAAACACGCCAAAAGAAATTTTGAAGACTTGCCTTTTCATCTAGAATTATTGACTAATCAAATTCAGTTTTCATTTAGTGAGAATCCCTACATTATTTACAGAAAACACGGGAATAATCTTAGTTCTAAAAATGCTAATCAAATTTTGTCCGGTTCATTTGTTGATTATCAATCAATACTCTTAAAATATGCCTGGAAAAATAACAAATGGACTTATTGCATTAATAGTTCCTGGAATCTCATTTTGGGATTTATTATTCTTAAATGTGGAAATAAAGGCTTTCTTTTGAAAATCCTCAATACATTCAGAAGAAAATTACAACCAAAACGAGTCAAGAATATGTTTTTTAAGCCTTTTTAAAAGTGGAGAAAAAGCTACATGTTCTAATTCTTTATCAGTTTCAAGAGCACGAGAACCTACTTCTTTTGTTAAAAGAAAAAGTAAAGCTCCACAACATAGAAATTTCTCTATTCAATACACGAACTTTTAAATTTTCCGAAAATCCGCAAAATTATTGGTTTCTTCAGTTTCTTGTTAAACTCCCAAAGATTCGGGTCTTCGTATATAACTACTTTCGAACTAAAATTGTGTTATCACTATCATCAAAATATGACATCATTGATATTCACTATTTCAGCACGATTTATGACTTTTTATTTGAAAAATTAAATCATCCAAAGGTTAAAATTAGTTTTTGGGGTTCTGACGCGTACAGAATTACAGATGAACGAAAAAAAAAATTAAACACGATTACAGCACCTTCAAAATGTATCCGATTTAACACAATTGAGATGTTTACTAAGATGGAAAAATATTTTGATAAAAAAGAAATTTTAGGACATCAAATATTTGGAAATAGTTTTTTTGAACTTATAAATGTGAGTAATAAAAACAAAACTGAAGCTAAAAAGAAAGTAGCTATTCCTTCAGAAAAAATTAGTGTTTTTGTTGGATATAATGCTAGCAAAGGACAACAACATGAGCTAATTCTAAATCAGTTGAAAGACTTACCAGTGGAATTAAAAAATCATATTATTTTGGTATTGCCTTTAACTTACGGTGCTGATAGGAAAACAAAAGAAACAATAAGAGCTTTAGCGCAGAGCACTGGAATTGAGACCAAATGTTTTGTGGATACCTTAAATCAAGAAGAAATAAGTTTCTTAAGACTAAGTTCTGACATTGTTATAAATTTTCAAATTAGCGATGCATTTAGTGCCTCTCTTCAAGAACATTTTTACACAAATTCTATCATGATTTTAGGGGCATGGCTTCCGTATGACTGGTTGTCAAAAGAAGGATTGTTTTTTTATTCTATTCATCCGAATGAACTTATCGATTTACTTTCGAGAATCATTCAAGATATTGATATTGAAAAAGTTAAATTCAATTCGAATAACGTAACTATCTCCTCCATTTCATCATGGGAATCTGTTTCCAGATTATGGGCGGATGATTATAGACAGATGTTAAATTAAATATTTTTTTGAACAAATCAATTCTATTTATTTCGGTAACCTTTCCACCTCGTCTTTCGGTAGCGAGCCTTAGACTTTATCACTTTGCCAAACTTTTTGCCGATCATGGTTGGAAAGTTCACGTACTTACTTGTTCCCAAACCGGAGAAACAACATCAGATGAATTTAACTTTGATGGTCTAAACATTATTCATGTAAAATGGAAGGACCCTTTTGATGTTACATTCAAAATTAAAAATCCATTATTAAGGAAATTAACTACGAAGTTTATTGCTCTTTTTATACCATATTTAGCTTCATGGTGGCCAGATCTAAGATTTAGAAGTTGGAGAAAAAATACTATAATTCAAGCGAATAAATTAATTGAAAAAGAACAGATTACACATATCTATTCAAGCTTTTCACCGCCTTCGCCTCATATGATTGCTTATCAATTAAAAAAGAATTACGAGCAATTATTTTGGATTGCAGAATTCAGAGACTTAATGAGTTATTCCCATGCCAACAAAGGAATAAAAAAGTTTTTAGCAAATTTTCATTTTAGGTATGAACGTAAAATTTTGTCATTAGCAACAGATATTGTTTGTGTATCTGAAGGTCATGCCAAATTCTTAGAAAAAAAACTTAGTCGAAAAGTAAATATATTACTCAACGGATGCGATTTTTCCTTGTATGAAGTAATAAAACCGATTAATAACTCAACTTTCACGATAACATACACAGGGAACATTTATAAAAAGAATAATGACATACAGCTATTTTTTGAAGCAATCGAAAAGTTAATTCATACGAATGGAAAAAATTTAAAAGTGATTTTTGTTGGCACGTCTCAAAGCGCTTTTTTAAGGTCAATTATTCAAAAAAATAGACTTGAGGAATACATTGAGTTTCTTCCTAAATTGAACCATCATGAAGTTAGAATTTTACAAAAATCATCAGATTTATTGTTGCACTTTTGTTGGAATAATAAACAGCAAAAAGGAAATCTTACGGGAAAAATCTTTGAATATATTTCTGCTCGCACTCCAATTTTAAGTATTGGAGAACAAGAAGAACTTCGAGAAATACTTTTCAAAACAAATTCTGGTAGAATGATTAACGAACTAGAAGAAATTGTTTCATTCATTGAAGGACTTTTTACTAATTACCCAGCGTTACCGAAATGGAGTAATGAAAACTGCGAATATTCTAAACTAAATCAATTCAAAACACTAGAAAGTCGAATTCTAATCTAAAAATGAGTCCAACTCTATTTCTATATAGATTCTTCCCCTTTATGTTCCTATACATCATGAGCATTGGAGTGGTTTTTCCTAGAGGATCAATAGGCACACAAGTAGTAGGAATTATAGTGTTTTTGAGTACCTTATATTTTTTTATAAAGACTTACAAACCAATTAAGTTATTCGGAATTCTCTACTTATTTATTGCTTATTTATCCGTGCTAGTTTTGTTCTCATCTAAATTCATTTACTCTTTATCAAACCTTACCTCTACAGTTATTTGGATGCTCATCTTACCTCTTTCATTTTTTATAATTACAGATTTAGAAAAATTTAAAAAACTCATCAATTTTACGGCTATAATAGCCTTACTTTATATCGTTAACATAGTATTATCAACAACATTCAATATACAAGGAAAATCCTATTCCGGGGAGATTTTTGATGTAGGAAATGTATTTACAGAGGGATTAAATTCAATGTCTTATTTACTCGTTGCTAGCCCCTTAATTATCTATTTAAATCCAAATTACAAAAGAATTATTATTATCATCTCAATTATCATTTTCATTTTAGTTTTAGTACAACTTAAGCGAATTTCTATAATTGCAATTTTAGTTGGATTTGTAATAAATCTTTTTTACAGTGGTAATAGAATAAATATTTTCTTTGGACTTATCATGTCTTTTTTGCTTTTCTTTATTGCCTTCCCATTATTTGAATCTACATTAGAAAAACAAGTTAAAGCTAGAGAAAGACGACTAACAACACAAAACATTGAAGAAGAAGGCAGGTATCAGGAAACGTTTGTAGTCCTTGATGAAACCATATTCAGTGGTCAATCGAAACTACTTTTTTTTGGGAAGGAAATCTTTAATTCTCCCGGAAACTACGCAAATGGAAAGTATGGTAAAAGAATGATTCATAACGACTACAATGCAATATTACATGGCGCGGGTGTAACCGGGTTAATTTTATTTCTAATTTGGCCTGTTCCTCTTTTTATATTTTACAGGAAAATAAAAACAATGACTAAATTTCAATTCAAAGATAAAAAGCTATTCGACTATATGAAAGTCTGCTTTATAAGTTTTTTAATACTCGGCTATATTTTAAGTATTTCTGGAGGTGTAAATGCAATTTTGTTTAATGCTATTCGTGTGGCCATATTAGGTGGCATATTGAGAATTTTCTTCGAACATTATAAGTTATTTATTCAACAGAACAAATTACATGTATAACCAGCTTTACAGAATTAACAATTTACTTTTTCATTTAAAAATTAAATGGTTTAAAAGAAATCTTCATGTAGCTAAAGGAGTTCGAATAAATGCTTGGCCAACTATAGTTTTACATCAAAAAGCGTCTATATTCCTTGGCGAAAATGTACTCCTGAATTCCAGCAATCGAACATATCACGTAAATATGTTCACACGTGTTAAATTAATGTGCGATAAACCGAATGCTTCAATTTCCATAGGAAAAAACACAAGAATTCACGGATCCTGTATCCATGCCTTTGAAAAAATTGAAATTGGTGAAAATTGTTTAATTGCCGCAAATTGTCAAATATTTGACTCCAATGGCCATGGAACAGAAATAGGTCATCGACACTCAAATCAAGGAATTTCAAAACCCATAAAAATTGGAAACAATGTTTGGATCGGAACAGGATGTATTATTTTACCAGGAACTTTCATAGGCAGTGGTTCTGTTATTGCAGCTGGAAGTGTTGTAATCGGAGAAGTCCCTGAAAAAACAGTTTATGGCGGAAATCCTGCAAAACTTCTTAAAAAATTAGACAATTGAATTTTGTAATCTTAACAGACTACCTAGGAAGATTCGGTTCTAAACAAAAATCGACTAGCTACAGGGGAGGATTGGACCTTAAGCAAGTTATTAATTTATTAACTGCGGAAGGCCATCAAGTTAAATGTTACTCGTTTAGTGAATGGAATACATTAATGAAGGAACAAGTTCCACACGTTATAATATACACCTCATCTGAAGATTTCGGAGATAAATATAAATCTTTCATTGAAGATATTATTTGTTCACTTCAATTTTCAAATCACATTTGTCTACCCAATTTCCATTTTTTAAAAGCTCATAATAACAAGGTGTACATGGAGATGTTACGGAATGTTTTTCATTTTCAGGATACAGAAATATTCAATAGTCAATTTGCTGCGACTATTCAAGAACTTGAACATTTAAATATAGAGTTTCCGATTGTTGTTAAAGGTCATGCCGGTGCGTTATCTAAGAGTGTATTTAAAGCTAAAACAAGAAAAGAACTTTCGAATATTTTCAAGAAAATAGCTGCCAAATTACCAATTTCAAAGCGCGTAAGAGAACGATTAAGAAGATTTAAACACCGTAATAATTATAGCGGAGAATCTATTGTTTTCGGGAAAGTTGTACTTCAACAATACATAGAAAATATTACACATGATTGGAAAGTATTAGTTTATTTTGATAAACTCTTTGTTCTGAAAAGACAAAATAGAAAAAATGACTTTCGGGCTAGCGGAAGTGGATTGTTTAGTTATACGGAACAAGTACCAAAACAAATCCTAGATTTTGCATTGGCATGTAGAAAAAAACTAGGTGTGCCTCATGTATCTTTAGATATTGCGCTCTTAAATGACCAACCCATATTATTTGAATTTCAAGCTATTTACTTTGGAACAAAGACTTTAGAAAATTCTACATATCATTTTACTCGCGTCAATACTAACTGGGAATTAACTTCAGGAAGTGTTGAATTGGAAAGAATTTATGTTTATAGTATTTTACAATTTCTAAATTCAGATGAAAGTACTCTTCATCAGTAGTCAAAAGAAAACCACGATTATTTCTCCTTTTGTAAAATCTCAAGGTGATTCATTGGAGAAAATTGGCGTAGAAGTTTCATATTTTCTAATTAAAAACAAAGGACTTTTCGGATATTTAAAAGCAATATTTCAACTCAAAAAATTCTTAAAAAAAAATCAATTTGATGTTTTTCATGCTCACTATAGTTACAGTGGTTATGTTGCCACACTGGCAGGTTGTAAACCTTTGGTAATTTCATTACTCGGTTCTGATGTACTTGCTTCAAAGAGCAGAAAAATTATAATGAAGGTTTTTATTAAATTATTTAATTGGCCAAAAATTATTGTTAAGTCCGAGGAAATGAAATTAAATTTAGGTCTAGAAATGGTGGAGGTTATTCCTAATGGAGTCGATTTGGACTTTTTTAAACCTATGCCTATGGAAATCTGTAGAGTAAAGACTGGTTGGCCTTTAAATGAAAAAATAATTCTTTTTAATGGAGACGAAAATAATTCGATAAAAAATTTCCAATTGGCAGAAGAAGTAGTTTCAAAATTACCATTTGAAGCTAAGATTATTTCATTAAAAAACCTAACACGAGAAGAAGTTGTACTCTATTATAATGCTTGTGATGTTTTTCTGTCAACCAGTAAATGGGAAGGCTCTCCTAATACAATTAAAGAAGCCATGGCTTGTAATACACCTATTGTTGCAACTAAGGTCGGTGACATTTCTTATCTATTTGGCGAGAATTCTGGAAACTATTGTTGCGAATTCAATAGCTCGCTTCTTGCTGAAAAATTACAATACATCTTATTAAAAGAAAAAAGAGAAACAAACCGAGGAAGATTTAGATTAAATGAGATTAATTTAGATCAAATTAAAATCGCGAATCGAATCAAAGATTTTTATGACTAATTCCATTTCATGGTTAATTGGGCAATCATTCAGTGAAGGTCAAAAACTAGACAACTTTCTGGTTAAACAGGGTTCATACACATTTTTTCAATCTTCAGCTTATACTGATTTATACACAAGAAATGGATACAAAACCTTGAGTATTGTTGGAATTGAAAATGGGCAAATCGTTGCAAGTTGTAATGTTGTAGTCCTTAAAGAAAACTTTGGACCATTATCAGGGTTGACCGCTAGGGCAATAATAACTGGCGGACCTGTAACTACGCAAGCATCCTACTTTAGGGACATAATTATTAAACTCAAAGACCTAATAAAAAACGAAGTAATCTACCTTCAAATAAGGAATGTCTTTGAACTTAGTCATGAAAAAAAAGTGATTTTAGAAAATTTAGGTATTCAATACAAAAAACACTACACCATATTTAATTCGCTTGACGAAAATCCTATGAACAACTACTCCTCTGGTAGAAGAAAAAACATACGAAGAGCTATACGCGATAATTTGAATTTTAAGCAATTAGAAAGTTTTGAGGACATCTATGAAGCAGGAAAACTGGTGATTGAAACCTATAATAGAATTAAATTACCATGTCCTAATGTTGATTTTTTTTCGAGCATTTTTGAATTTTCACAACAAAACAAAATCGCGATTTTTGGAACATACCTAAATAATAAACTCATCGCCTCACGATTTTGTATGATGAATCAACATATCCTTTACGATTGGTATGCTGGTCATATAGAGAGTTTCAATTCTTATTATCCAAATGACTTTTTAATTCATCATATATTCGAATGGGCTCAAAAAAACGAAATTAAAACTTTTGATTTTGGTGGTGCGGGAAATAACGACGAAGAATATGGTGTAAGAGAATTTAAACTTAAATTTGGTGGTCAACTTATCGAATATGGCAGAAATGAAATCGTATTTCAACCGTTAAAATACAGACTTGGTAAATTTGGTTTTAGTATGAAGAAACTTATTTTTAAATGAAAAGGCACTCTATCTTCAAACAAATAAAAATAAAATTCGGAAAGTATTTAGCACATTCATTCCCGTTAAATTCAGTTAGAATATTCGGACTTAAATTATGTGGCTTTAAAATAGGTAAAGATGTTTATATAGGAAGTAATTTGACAATTGCGAGTCTTATTTCACGTGGTGGATGTAATCTTAGCATTGAAGACCGAGTAGCAATTGGACCTAATGTAACTATAGTACTTTCTTCAGATGCAAATAATTCTAATTTAATGACTAAAATTGATCCTATTGTTGGCTCTGTTGTTATAAAAAAGGATAGTTGGATTGGGGCAGGTACAGTAATTCTGCCAAATGTCACTATAGGTCAAATGAGTGTTGTAGGTGCGCTTTCACTCATAAACAGAAATTTGGACGATTACTCCGTATATGCAGGGATTCCAGCACAAAAAATTCGAGAAATTGAAAAAAAATAAAATTTTAGTTGGACTCGGACATCCCGCTCATTACCATTTATTTAAGCATATTATTTTAAATAAAACCTTCGACACGATTGTAGTTTGTAGCGATAAAGATATTTTAATTGAATTACTCGAATTAAATCATGTAGACTACATTAAACTAACCAAGAGAGATAGTTCAAAAAATTTATTTTTGAAATTTTTAAAAATATTTCTTTCAAGTATAAGGTTAATTAGAATTGTTAAAAAAGAAAGACCAGAATTATTAGTTGGTTGTCTGACACAAATTTCCTGGGCAGGATGGTTTTGTAAAAAGAAAGTTTTATTCTTCGCAGAGGACGATTTTGCGTATACTAAAATCCAAGGAAAAATGACTTATCCATTTGTAACACATGTAGTAACAGCAAAAGGAGTGAATGTTGGCCCTTATTCAAGAAAACAAATTACATATCCAAGTTATCAAAAATTAGCTTACCTACATCCTGATAATTTAGCACCTGAGAATGGTCAACATTTGATTGATAAATATAAACTGGCTAAGGATTTCTTTATTATTAGACTTGTTAACTTATCTGCACACCACGATAAAAATATAAGTGGAATTTGCACAGAGGAATTGGAGAAAATCGTCAGCCAATTATGTAAAATTGGTCAAGTTATTATCTCTGCTGAAAAAAAACTAGACCCTCAATGGTCTAAATTTCAAATACCTTTGGATATTAACGACATTCATCATTTAATGAAAATCTCAAGAGGAGTAATAAGTGATAGTCAGAGTATGACAGTGGAGGCGGCTCTTTTGGGAGTTCCAAATATCCGAATTAATGATTTCAAAGATAAAATTTCGATCTTAAAGGAATTGGAATACACGTTTGAATTAACAAAGAGTTTTTTTCCAAATACAATTCAAGAAATTGAAATTGAAGAATTTGTTTCTCAAAATTCTATAACTTGGCAGAAGAGAAAGGAATTGCTGCTCGAAAACAAAATAAATCCCCTACCCTTTTACGAAAATTTAATAAAGGAGCATTGTGCGTGATTTTACTCTCCATACCTACAGAAAACTTATCGAAGCTTTAATTGAAAAAGGATATTCGTTTCAAACTTTCTCTGAATTTATAGAAAATCCCAAAGAAAATTGTGTTGTAATCCGACATGATTCTGATTTTTGGCCAAAAAACGATCTCAAAATGGCTAAAATAGAGTTCGAATACGGAATAAAAAGTTCTTACTATTTTAGAGTTCCAGAAACTTCAAAAACGGAAATAATTGAAGAAATAATTACACTGGGACATGAAATTGGATACCATTATGAAGACCTAGTGCGATATTCGGGAGACTACGACAAAGCATTGATTTCATTTAAGCAAAACTTAGAATTTCTTCGGTATTTTTTTCCGGTTAAAACTATTGCTCGTCATGGACGTCCTTTATCAAAAATTGATAGTTTAAGTCTATGGGATAAAGTAGATTACAAAAAAGAATTTGGACTGTTAGGCGAAGTGTATTTAGACATTAATTATGAAAATATTCTATATCTCACAGATAACGGGAGTAGATGGGATGGTCATAAAAGTAATATTCGTGATCTTGTGAAATCCTCTAATGTTTCTTTGAAAGTTAAGAGTACTTTTGATCTAATTAACGCAATAAAAGCAGGAGAAACACCTCAAATAATGATATTAAATTGTCACCCTGGACGGTGGAATAATGATTATATAATTTGGTTTTATCGTTATGCTATTCAAAAGGCTAAAAATAGATTGAAAATTATACTGAAGTTCTTACGATCTTGAGTAATTATTTTAGTTAGGTATTCGAATTAAGAATTATTTTAACCGAAGCATCCTTTTACATTTTAAATCGTTATATTTGAGTACATATTTTCAGTTAAAAAAGACCATATGAATTCACGAATTATATTAATAATTTCACTTTGGTTATCTTTTGGAATTAATAGTCAAGTTCCACCAAATACTAGATTGACAGATGTTTTCTGCTACAATTACAATTTACCCACATTATATACCAACTTCTCTGCTATCAAACAGACGTGTGATGGTTACGTTTTTGAAGTAGAAAATCAAACTACTTTTCAATCTGCTTCTTTCACTACCTACGGCAGTGTTGCTGGTAGAACTACAAATCTCTCAAATTTTTCAGGGGCCAATATTCAATATTCAACAACTTACAAAGTCCGGGTTCGCACTTGGATAGGAACACCAGCCAATTTGAGTGGGTATTCACCAATTAATTGTTTTGTAATTACCCCACCTGCTACTAGTAAAGTACAAACTAGTCAATGTAATTCTACATTAGCTTCAATGAATACACCTGTTTATGCCGACAATATTGTTGGGGCGGAAGCATTCGAATATGAACTTAAAAAATTACCCGGTGGCACAATAAATACATTTGAAAAAACATCTGGTACTCTCAACGCATTCTCAATGGCAGATTTCTCCAATTCATTTGGTGACTACAATACAACTTATGAGGTTAGGGTTAGAGTTAAAGTAAATGGTGTTTATGGGCCATACGGTACGATGTGTACGATAACTACACCCACGATTCCAAGTTCGCAACTTGCAAATTATTGCAATGGTTCAATAACGTATTTAAATACATCTCTTCCTGCCGTGGAAGTTGCTGGAGCTGATGCCTATAAATTTGAAGTAACCGACGGTGTTAACACAACCGAAATATTCCCGAATGCTCCAGGTTATACCGCTGTGTTAATTCCTGTAGCATGGGCTTCTTATTCTGGTACTCCAGCGAATATATCTTGGGTAACTTACAACATGACAGTACAAATTAGGGTAGCAATATTAGTTGATGGTGCATGGCAACCATATGGCCCTGCGTGCTCAGTTACAACTCCATGTGGATCTAGATTAACAGCAGCTATGGCCGGGAAAGTGATTAATTATCTTCACTACGATGAAATAATCGCTGAAACAACAGCATGCGCATCACTTGAAGACTACCAATTCAGGTATAGAAATTCAATTACTTCGAACACCTATATAACCGCATCATCAGGAACAGAAGCAACTGAAAACTCTACTGATAATAAGGTGTTTATATCTGATTTTGGCCCAATAACGAACTTTCCTTCTAGTAATCCTTATGGGCTCAATTACAGAATCTCTGTTCGAGTAAAAACCGGAGGTGTGTGGTCTCCTTGGGGTATCGAACGCCAAGTGAGTACTGTTTCAAACCCAACCACAAAAATTCGAGATGGAGTTTATCCAGTTGCAGGCACAAGCCAATGTGGATCTTCGTTTGCATCTCCTTTTCAAATGGCGAGTATTGCAACCATCTTAGGTTCATATAACTTATATGGTTTCACTTTTGCTACTTTTGAGGTAACAGAACTTGATGGTTCAGGAAATGACGTGTTGACGAAATATTTAACGCGACAAGTATCAACATATGGGGCTTTGGCAAGGTCTTTTCGATTGAATATGATAGAAGCCACAACTCCAACCGGTTCAGACGGTATTTGGGCTTCAAAATATAACACTGTATTTAGAGTTCGTGTAGCTACTAATTTAGGTTCTTACGGAGATGCATGTTATGTAAAAACTCCAGCTGCAATTAGTTCAAATGATGTTATAAATGAATATGAACAAGAGTTTGAAGAAAATAATCTTTCTACAATAGAATCAAAAACTGAATCGAATCAATTTGTCAATGACGAAGAACCTTTTGGAAATGTACGTTTCTTTCCAAATCCATACTCCAAAACACTCAATGTTCAATATCATTCTGATTTTTCAAATTTGAACAAAATTACAGTTCGAGACGTTTTCGGTAAAGAAGTTGTTTCAATTTTTTCAAGCTTAGACGATTTTATTGATATCGATCTTTTGGATATAATCCCAAATGGCATTTATTATATTGAGATTGTAAACGATCAAAATATACGCACCACAACAAAACTTATAAAAGCGGCGAATTAGCATTCATGCTCTCCTTTTTTCTTGAAAAATTATCCTTGAGTGAGAGAGACCTTTCTTACTTAGATTTAAACAAGCGTTTCGAAAAACCAAGCGGAAAAGTAATTTCTATCCGATCAAGTTTGAATAACATTAATTTTCTTCAAAAGAAAATAGAGAATTTACAACAAACAATCGATAGTGAACAATATATTATTTTTCAATTTGAAACATTAAGAGGAAGAGAAAATCGCATTAAGAAAAAATATCCTGCGTTAATAGCTCGGATGATCATTTTTACAGAATTTATAATTCACAGAGCAATTCCAAGACTTCCAATTATTGGCTTTATTTATCGTGGATTTACAAAAAATAGAGTGAAAATATTATCGAAAGCGGAAGGTCTTGGAAGAATAGTTTATTCAGGATTCCACTTGATTGAAGTTGAAAATTTTGATGGTTTATGTACTGTGCTTACTGCAAAAAACAACCTAACATTAAATAGAAAAAAAGCAAGCTTTGGATTAATATTCAAAATGAATAGAATCGGAAAAAACGGAAAAATAATTGGTGTATACAAAGTTAGAACAATGCACCCATATTCTGAATTTATTCATGATTACGTTCTAAAGGTGAATGGATATGGAGATAAAGGGAAACCAAAAAATGATTTTCGCGTAACAACATGGGGTAGATTTCTGAGAAAATATTGGTTGGACGAAATCCCACAGATTTTAAATGTACTAAAATTAGAAATGAAATTAGTTGGACTCAGACCAGTCAGTGAAGTTTATTTTAACGAATTAGAAGAAGAACAAAAAAATAGACGGCTTAAAGTTAAACCTGGTTGTATTCCACCTTATGTTGCATTTAATATGAGTTCATCTAAAGAAAATGTTATTGAAGCAGAACAATTGTATTTAGAAATGAAAGATAAAAATCCTTATACTACTGACGTTAAATTATTTTTTGTTGCGTTAAAGAACATTATTTTCCTAAAGAAAAGAGGCTCATGAAAATTATACCGTTTATCTTGATTTTAACGCTCACTTCTTGCATTAAGCATAAAGAAATTCTCATGTTTAATGGCGAATTAAATACACAAAATTTAAATCTCAGTTCTCAATTTGAGCCCACCTTTGAAATCAATGATATCATAGAAATTTCATTGATATCAGAAAACAAAGAAGCTTTGGCTTTATTTGACACCAAATTCGACGAAGGAAAATCTATAGTTACCTATAATTCCGGGGTTGCAGCAAAAGGAGGTTTCTTAATAAAGAAAGATGGAAAAATAACCTTACCATATGTTGGCGACATTCAAGCAGAAGGTAAAACGAGAACAGAGCTAGTGAATGATATCACACTTAAACTGTCAGAATTTATAAAATTCCCCGTTGTTCAGGTTAACTTGTTGAATTTTAAAATAAGTGTACTCGGAGAAGTTAAGCAAGCTGGTACATACAATATTCCGAATGAACGAATTTCTATAATCCAAGCAATTGCGATCGCTGGAGATTTTACAAATTATAGCAACAAAAAAGAAATACATGTATTGAGAGAGACCAATGGAACTAGGAAAGAAATTATAGTCAACCTAAATGATAAAAGTGTTTTTTCCTCAGAAGCTTACTTTCTAAAACAGAATGACATTGTTTATATCCAACCCGTGAAATCTAAGGTATTTGCAACAAATAATCAACTTGCACTACCAATTGTTTCCTTTGCCTCACTTATACTTACTGCTTTAAATCTGATTCTTAAATAATGAGTAAGGAAATTAAACAAAATATTGACCTCGATCAAATTCTTAAAACGAATTATAGAGAATTAATTTTTAAATACCTATCTCATTGGAAATTATTAGTTGGTCTAATAATTATTTCTCTCGCATTATCCTTTGTCTATTTACGTTATACCACACCTCTTTACGAGGCAAATATGACAATTTTAATTAAAAACAACCAAAAGGGTGGTTCTGGAATGTCGGAAACTTCCGCATTTGAAGATTTAACGATATTCAATGAGGGTTTATTTATTGAAAACGAAAAATCTATTCTTCAATCAAGAAGATTGATGAAAACGGTGGTAAACGAATTAAATCTGAGATGTGAATACCATAGAATTGGGAATTATACAGGACTTAAAAAAGTGGAGGCTTATAAGAATGCGCCAATTACCATAGAATATAAATACCTAGATACTGTATATTTTTCTGAGGCAAAAAGTAATACCTTATTTAAAATTGCAGAAAATCATGTTGAGGTTGAAAACGAAGATGGTGAGAAAATAAAAACCTATAGCTACGATAAATTCTATTCATTTGATGAGAAAATTTCCTTTCGAGTTGTAAAAAATAAAATTTTTAATACATCACATATTGGTGTAACTTATAGACATTGGTTGTTGCCATTAGAAACATGTGTGGATAAATACATCAGTAAAATTAAAATTGAACAATCTTCACAAAACTCGACCATTCTTAAATTAAAATTGATTTACAATTCTAGTGAAAAAGCTGTTGATATTTTGAACAAGTTAGTTGAAAATTACAACGAGGACGCAGTAAAAGATAAAAATCTTGTGGCCGAAAATACAGTGAGATTTATTTCAGATAGAATAAAAGTCCTAGCAGATGAACTTGGATATATTGAAGATAGTTTAAAAGATGTAAAAACATCGAGCGACTTAATTGATTACCAATACGAATCTCAAAATAATTTGGGATATTATAAAGAAATTCAATCGCGAAGTTTAGAGGCTAACACTCAGCTAAAACTGAGTCAAATGATGCTTGATCATATTTTAAAAAACAGAGAAGTTGAAGATTTAATACCTGTGAATTTAGGAATTGAAGATAATAGTATTGACATAGCTATTAAGGAACACAATAAATTAGTAATCGAACGAATGGAGGATTTAAAAACTTCCACTTTAAAAAATCCAAAAATCATCAACCTTTCTTACCGAATAAATGAGTATAAAGTAAATATACTAGCAAGTATAAAAAATGTAATTGCTGCAAAGCAAAAAATAGTTAATGAAGTCTACATACAATTAAATAAATTGGACAGGAATATAGGAAATATCCCACAATTCGAAAAAGACATCAGAGCGATAAAAAGACAACAAGAAATAAAAGAACGATTGTATGTTTATCTTCTTGAAAAAAGAGAAGAGGCCTTTATTTCTCTTGCAGTTGGGGTTGGTAATGCAAAAATAGTAGATCCAGCATATTCAAATCATTCAATAGTTTCACCAAAACCTTCCATGATTTATTCCATAGCCTTATTAATAGCTATTGTAGTTGGGGTCATCTATATTTACATTAGAGAACTTTTTAAAGATAAAGTCTATGGAAAATCCGATATTGATAAATTAAACCTCCCCTATATCGGCAATATCCCACTTGGTGAAAAAGAACAACAAATTGTAATTTCCAAAGGTAGTAAAACAGCCATTTCTGAATCTTTTAGAAGCTTGAGGACGAATGTTGATTTTATGCTCGGCGATAGAAAAGAAGATCAAGGTAGATTTATATTTATCACCTCGACAGTAGCGAAGGAAGGAAAATCATTTACAGCCGTTAATTTCTCGTTATCTCTTGCTTTATCAGGCAAAAAAGTATTACTTCTTGGTATGGATCTACGGGCTCCAAAATTAGAACAATACTTAGGTAAAGAAAAATCCAAAGGTGTTACCAATTATATAGTAAACACTTCGAGTCAAATTACTGATTATATATACCAAAGTGACCTACACGAAAATTTATTTATTTTTCCATCTGGAGATATTCCCCCTAATCCTTCTGAATTATTGATGAGCGACAGAATAAAGGAATTATTTGAAACTATAGGAAAAGAATACGAATATATCATAGTAGATACAGCACCTGTTGGAATTGTCACAGACACTTTACTAATTTCAAACTATTCAGATGTAACCATCTACGTGGTGAGAGCACATCAATTACCTAGAAAAATGCTCAATATTGCCGTTGATTTGTTAAATGACAACCGAATGCCAAATATGGCTATTTTACTCAATGGAACTTATGGTTCCAAGGGATACGGTTATGGGTATGGATACGGTTATGGGTACGGGTATGGATACGGTTATGGATACACTGAAGGATACTATGTGGATGACAAAAAACCAAAAAAATGGTGGGACCCAAGATCTTGGTTCAAAAAGAAATAGCAACTGGACAATGATCCGAACCGTATATTTCGTTTAAAATATCTGCTGACTTTACTTTTTGAATTAAGGATTTTGACGTTAAAAAGTAATCTATTCTCCACCCTATATTTTTATCACGTGCGCCAGCACGGTAACTCCACCAGGAGTACTTAACTTTTTCTGGATTTAATTCTCGAAAACTATCCACAAATCCGGAAGCAATGAAATTATTCATCCCATTAATTTCTTCTTGCATATAGCCTGCCGCCTTATTGAAATTCTCCTTAGGTCTTGCCAAATCAATTGGCTGATGTGCCACATTAAAATCTCCACAAACAACTACAGGTTTTGTGGTTTCTAACCCTTTTAAATAAGAAAGGAAATCCTCATCCCATTTTTGACGATAACCCAATCGAAGCAACTCGCTTCCCGAATTAGGAACATATACACAAACTAAATGGTAATCGGTAAAGGTTGCGCATACGATTCTACCCTCTTGGTCGTGTTCTGAAATCCCCATACCATAAGTAACTTTCTCAGGAGCTACTTTTGATAATATTGCTGTCCCTGAATATCCTTTCCTTTCGGCAGAATTCGCAAATACATGATATTCGCTTAAAGATGAAACAGCCTCTTTTACTTGATCTTCCGTTGCTTTAGTTTCCTGAAGACAGATAACATCCGGCTGAAGGTTTTTCATGTCTTGTAGAAATGACTTTCCTACCGCAGCTCGAATTCCATTAACATTAAACGATATAATTTTCATGGTGCAAAATTTTCACAATTTTAGTGAATATCCCATAGAAATACCTGTGTTTAATGAATTATTCCATGAATTAAATAAAAAAGACAAATCTATTTGGTGTTTTGCAAACCATATTTTTGTCATTCCAAAATCAAAACCATATTCATTTATTAACTTGAATGAGAGATAATTGTATGATTCAAGAAAAAATGAAAAATCATTAGTTACATTTAATATTCCACAAAAACTTGATGTTGAATATACAACATGATTGAACGATTTAATCAGTCCTAAATTCCAATTAAATGAAAACCTTGTGTTTAAATCCCATTGATACAAGGTATTGAATTCAACTGCATTTAGTGAAAAATTCAATGGACTTATAAAACTGATTAATGTCGAGAATGCAAATTTCTCACGACTAACGAGGGGAATCTTCAAGGCAAGATAAATTGGAATATCTTTTGAATTTGAAAATGCATTACTAATTGCGTAAGAGGCCGGAATACAATTAACACCTATTCTTCCTTCTATTTTTTGCATTATTCTCTTTCTGAACATGCAATTTAAATTTGAAAAAGATAATCTTTCCGGAGGAAAATTCAAATTAATTCCTGACTCTAGATATCCAAAAGTTGAACTAGGAAGGTAGGGGCTGTCGGCCACTCCGGGTCTATCGAACACAACCTGTGACCCTTGCGCTTGGACAACCCCTACACAGACTAAATGAATAAAAAGCAGGAATCCTTTCAAAATAAAAATGACATATTAATTCCGGCTAAAAACTGCTTAATTTTAGCGTCATTTCTAATCGGTATAATTCCGTAATCTACAATAGCATTGATTTTAAACAAATTGCCCCCTGGAGCGTCAACATCAAAGCCTAAACTAGCACGAATTGGCAAATCGAACTGACGATAACTTTCTCTTAATGAACTTTTATCGTGAAATCCATCATCTACGCTGTACCATTTTCTGAATATTGTATAATGATACATAGGGACGATTCCTAGCGATATTGTTAGACGTGAATAAAGAAAAATCTCTCTGTTCATTCGGTATAGGAGCATAACAGGAAGTTCTATTGCTCTAATATTGTACCTCAACCTGCCCGTTGAATCCGGATTGCCTACTGAATTATCAGAATCCGTAGTATATACTCCAGTGCCTCGCATTTGTAATCCCAAAGAAGAAAATAGCGCAAAATTCTTCGACAAATTGACCTGATTACTAAAGTGAATTCCTAAGGCCGGTTTTAAAAATGAAGAATCTAAAGCATCTCTATAAGTTACCCAAGAATTATTGAATGAAAAACCAAAGACCGCAGTTTTATCAAACATACTTTTTACACCTGCTTTTTCTTTTTGAGCTAAAATAGATTGTGATAATACTATTAAAATTATGCCTATATAAATTTTCATGTTTTTTATTTTAAATCCGAACCAATAGTAAAGTAAAACTGATTAATTGCTGCATTTAGCATTCGATTTGCTTCAATGAAATTCAGCATATTCTGTAAATAACTTCTTTGAAAATCAATGTATTCGTATAGTGATATATTTCTTTTTTCATAGTTTTCTTTGGCTGCAATTGAAAGCTCCTCCATTTCATTCATTAAATCTTGATTAAATGAATTCACTAATTCTTCAGACCTTTCAAGCGCCGCTAAAGCAGCAGTAATCTCATTTTTTACTTCATTCTGCTTATATTTTAATAATAGCTGATTTTGTTCAATTTGAATTTTAGCTGCTGCAATTTCTCCTTGATTTCGATTAAAAACTGGTATTCCCATTTCGAATACCATCCCAACATAAGGTCTAACATGGTTCGAACCTTGATCATGAGGTTGATATCCTAAATTAATATTGGGCACAGACTCTGCTTTTTGTTTTTTCAAATTCATTTGAGATTTAGAAATTGATTTAATGCTGATTTTTATATCCGGCCGTTGTGATAATGCTAGATTGTAAAATTCTTCAATAGGCTTTTTCTGTATTGAGACACCAACAGATCGCTGAGGCTTTAGTTTTGAATTAGGAGCGACATTCATTAACATTTTCAATGCTAACTCTTTATTCAAGAGATCTTTCTCGTTTTCATTGATTTCTGAGAGAATAGATTGTCTTTCGGACTTCAATCGAATTAACTCACTTTCTGAATTAATTCCCAGTTCCTTACCTTTGGCATATTGTGCAATTAATCTGTCATATTGTTGTAAAGATTGCAATAGAACTTCATTTTTTTGAGATAATTCGATATGCTCATAGAAGACTTCACTATATTCCAACACTAAACCCCGAATCATATCGGCAAGTGCAAGTTCAGCAATTTCTTTTCCAATTTTTGCCTCTTTCACTGCATTTATTCTTTTACCAGAAATGGAAAATGCATATTCAATTTGCAAGAGTTTTTGATTTTCAAAAGCAAAATATTTATTCTCAGCAACGCTATACATCTCAGCATTCCAAACAAAGAGAGGATTATCCCAAAGTTTTAATTGTTGAATTTCAGCTTCTGCTAAGTCGACATTATAATATTCGGCAAGTAATCTAATATTCTCTTTCAACATTCTATTTTTACCTTCTTCAAATGAAAAAGAAATAGTTTCGGGCATTTGTGCATTTAAATTACATGCAAAAATTACCATCCAAAATAAATTATATAACTTCATTAGACGTGGTTTTAAGTAATTTTTTTCGCGATTGTTTTCTCATTGCGAAATAGTAAATAACTGGAAATGTTAGTAAGGTCAGAATTGTAGCCGTTATTAGACCTCCAATAATAACTATTGCAAGAGGCTTCTGACTTTCAGAGCCAATTCCTGTAGACAAGGCAGCAGGTAAAAGACCAATTGCCGCCATAAGTGCGGTCATAACAACTGGTCGAATTCTGCTTTTTACACCTTCGATAATCGCGGGAACGAGTTCCATTTTATCTTTCAAGTTTTTATTGAATACAGAAATGAGTATAACCCCGTTTTGCACACATATTCCGAATAAGGCAATGAATCCAACACCAGCAGAAATCCCAAAGTTAATTCCTGTTAAATGCAGCGCTATAATTCCTCCAATTAATGCAAAAGGAACGTTTAAGAGAACTAATCCAGCATCTTTTGCATTTCCGAACAATATGAACAGAAGTATGAAAATTCCAAATAATGAAATAGGAACAACTTGTGACAATGTACCTGTCGCTCTGACTTGATTTTCAAACTCTCCAGTCCATACAATCGAATATCCTTTGGGAAGCTTTACCAATTCATTCACTTTTTCTTGTGCCTCAGCAATAGTACTACCTAAATCTCGCTCTCGCACGGAAAACTTAACTCCGATAAAGCGTTGATTATTGTCTCGATAAACAAATGCTGGACCTGTTACTTTTTCAATCGAAGCAATTTCACCAAGAGGAATAGTTTGTCCATTTTCAGCAGGTATCATTAATTTTAGAATTTTACTTTCATTATCTCTGAATTCCTTCGGATAACGAATTCTTATATTAAATTTAGATTCGCCCTCGTATTTTTCACTTACATTTTTACCTCCAACAGCCATTTCAATAATGTCTTGGGCATTTTTCATTTTTATTCCATGAACAGCCATTTTTTGTTGATCAAAATGAACTTGAATTTCTGGTTGCCCAACATTTCTTAAAATACCAGCGTCCTTAACACCATCTACAGGTTTAATTGCCGTGAGAACAAGATTAGATAAACTATCCAAGACTTTAAGATCTGGTCCAAAAATCTTTACTGCATTGTTTGCATTCATCCCTGCAACTGCTTCAGCAACATTATCAATGATTGGCTGAGAATAATTAAAATTAATTCCCGGATACTTTTTCATTTTTTGGTCCATTTCAGAAATCAACTTATCTATTGTTAAGCCATCTCTCCATTCACTTTTAGGTTTTAAGTTTACTTGCATTTGCACGTAAAAAAAACCGCTTGGATCTGTACCATCATTCGACCGTCCTGTCTGTGATAAAACTCCATTAACTTCCGTAAATTGAGTCAACTCTTTTCGTAAAATAGCGACTTGTTTTGTGGTTTCATCTAATGACATACTCATGGGCATTTTGGCTTCAACCCATAATGCACCTTCATTTAAAGTGGGTAAAAATTCAGTGCCCATCCATTTGGTTGAAAAAAGACTTGCCAATAGTATACTCAAGGAGATAAAAATTATTTTGAATTTATTTCTAAACGACCATTCAACACCTTTACCGAAGACTCTATCAAAGAATATAACAAACACATTATGACGTTCTCTCACATTTCTTTTTAACAATATAGCTGAAAGAACAGGTACTAAAGTCAAGGTAAATAACAAGGCTCCAAGTAATGCAAAACCAAGTGTGAATGCTAAAGGCGAAAACATTTTTCCTTCAACCTTTTGAAACGCAAATATGGGCAGAAGTGCTGTAATAATTATAAGTTTTGAGAAAAACACAGCTTTTCCCATCTCTACTCCAGTTTTTTTGATTAATCCTAATTTTGACATTCTATTGAATCTCTCCATTCCCACCTTTTTTGCCTGATGATCGAGCACTACAAAAATTCCTTCTACCATTACAACAGCACCATCGATTATTATCCCGAAATCAACAGCACCTAATGAGAGTAAATTCGCGCTCATCCCCTTGATGTAAAGCATCAAAAAAGCAAATAATAGCGACAAAGGAATGATAATCGAAACAATTAGAGTTGTTCTCCAATCTGCCATAAATAAAAATACTATGACCGTTACGAAAATTATTCCTTCGATTAAATTTTTTGAAACTGTATCTGTGCAGTAATCCATCAAGTTATCTCGATCATAAAAAGTTTCCATTTTTACGTCAGAAGGAAGAACATTCGCATTTAAATGTTCTATTTTTTCTTTAACCCTAGCCAATACTTCACTTGGATTCTCCCCTTTTCGCATTACAATTATACCTTCAACGACATCATCGTTTTCATTTAGTCCAACTTTACCGACTCGTTGAGATCCAGTCAATTCAACATCGGCAATGTGCTTTATAAGGATCGGTGTACTATTAACAGTTTTGACAATCGTGTTTTCGATATCCGGAATGTCTTTTATTAATCCTAATCCTCTTACAACAAATGCTTGATTGTTTTCAGTGACAACATCGCCGCCAACATTAAGATTACAGCTTTTGAGTGCTTCCTGAAGATCAAATACTGTTATTTCGTATTTTGCTAATTGAACAGGGTCAGGTTGAATCTCGTAAATTTTCTCTTGACCTCCAAATGCTACGATGTCGGCAACACCTGGAACTGCTCTTAATTGTCTATCTATTGTCCAGTTTTGAATTGTTAATAGATCGGTCGAAGTTCGATTATTACCTTTTAACACATATCTAAATATTTCACCTGTTGGTCCATAAGGAGGCTGTACATTAGGTTCTACACCTTCAGGTAATTTTACATTTCGAAGTAAATTATTGACTTGTTGTCTAGCAAAAAAATCATCAACATCATCCTCGAAAATCACTTTAATTATAGACAATCCAAACATGGATATGGAGCGGACATTTGTTTTTTTCTGTACTGAGTTCATTGAGACTTCAATAGGCACAGAAACAAATCGCTCGACTTCTTCCGCACTCCTACCTTTCCAATCCGTGACTATAATGATCTGAGTATTTGTTACATCTGGAAAAGCTTCCAATGGAGTTTTTAGGTAGCTAAAAACTCCAGCAGATGCAAGAATGATTACCATTGCGAATGTGAACATCTTGTTTTTCAAAGAAAAACCAATGATGTTTCTTATGAATTTATTCATATAAACTTATTTAAAACATCAATAAATTAATCGTTGAAAACGTCGTAAACGAAAAGTTGATTTTTATTAATTAACTTCTCTCCAGCACTCAATCCACTCGAAATGTAGGCTGTGTTTTCGGTAGTTGAATAAACTTCGACTTGTCTTGTCTCAATCTTTTCTGCATGGTGAAATACCATGACAAAGTACTTATTCTTATCGAAAATCAATGCTTTTTTATCGATAGCAATCATGGATTCAGGTTCCTGATAATAAAGCAATCCTGTACAAAACATCTCAGGCTTTAACTTATATCCTTTGTTTTTAAGTAGCACACGTGCCTTCAAGGTTCGAGTTAAGGGATCTACTATATTTTCGATTCGAGTAATCTCTCCAGCTATCACAGTATCAGGTAAAGCAATAGATTTAATATCAATTCGCTGACCTATTTTAATTCGGGATAAATCTTTTTCGTATACGTCAAATGCCACAAATACCTCATCTAACCGAGCGACAGACAAAAGGTAATCGTTGGCATCAGACCTTATTTGCATGTTTGGTCCTACCTTTTTTTCAAGAACAAATCCGGCAACAGGCGATTTAATTACGTATTTTCCTCCATCAGAAATAGAATAAACATTGTAAACTTCTTTCACTCTTGCAAGTTCTGCTTTTGCAAGCTCTAAATCCTTCCTTGCATAGGCAAGCTCGCGTTGACTGCTGAATTTACTTTTATTCAATTCAACTTGTATGTCATAATTTTTCTTTGCTAATTCATATTCGTCTTGCGCTGCTAAGAGTTCTTTTTCATATTCTCTTGCTTCGCCTGAATTTAATACTATTATAGGTTTCTGTGTATCCAACAAATCGCCAATCTCAAAGTTTACGGATACTACCTTTCCTCCAATCATTGGGTAAACATTCACTAAATTATTTTCATCTGGAATAACTTTTCCGTTTAAATTAAGTGAACCCATGACCTGCTTTACTTCCGCTTTGGTGAAAGTTAGCGCATTCAGCTGGTCTTTTGTTAATGTTGTTTTTTTGTTTTCTTCTTGAGGGATTTCCTTTCCACAAGCTAATAAAAGGAGAGCAAAGCACCCCAATAAAATTATTGATTTCATCTTCTAAAATTTAAGTTAATACGTTCGATTCAGCGGACCGAACACCTATAACCTAAAATTTTGAAATAAAATAAACCGCGGATAAACTCTAAATTCAAATAATGAATCATTGAAATAAGTAGAGAAAATTATTACTCTATGAGTTACAAAATTTTGAACTTTGAAAACTCCAAATGTATCAGTAAGTCTTTTTCCATCCTGATTTTTAATGAAGAGATGATGATAATTATTGTCTAACTTTAAAGTTCCATCAACTGGAAGGTCGTTCGAAAAAAAGTAGACCTCAAGTGTGTTTTTGTCGAAACTATCTTCATTGGTGACATTTTTGTCAACAATTTGAATTGACGATTCAATAAATGTTGCCCTCGAAATAAATGAAGTAACAAATAAGAAAATCCAAAAAGCGTAAAATTTCACGTTGCAAAATTATAACAATTTTTACAACCTTTCAAAATTCTAAAATGTTAACGATAGGTTAACACAACCAAACCAACTATCCTTACTATTATTTCTATTCGTTAATCGTTTGCCTTCCATCCTTAGGTTTAAATTCTGCGAAAGTTTTACATCCCATCCAACTGTCATAGCAGAAAATCGTGATGAAATCCCATCAAAAAAAACACCTTCAGAATCGCTAAAAATCTCTCCTCTCAATCCGATTGCGTTTAACTCATTAAGCTTTACTTTCATTCCTGAATTTAATTGCCACCAAGTTTTCCATTTGTTAATTCCCTTTTGCTGCCCCATATATGCGCAAGATTGAACCATGATTCTATCGTTAATCTTTACCGTTCCATTAAGGTCATTGAATACCCTCCACTCTTGTTGATTTGTCAAGCCCTTTTCTTTTCCAATAAAACTCGTCCAATTCAAGTAATAATTTTTCCATTTTAATTCAGCCAAAGAAGACCATGCTAGAGAGGGCATGCGATCAGAGATGTGTTGCCAACCGTTCACGAGCATAGGTGTGAAGGTAAGCCAAGAATTGCATCTAATGCGCCATTTTATTCCTGCTAAGTAATATGGAACATATTCTGGTGCTAATGCCCTTGAATAAAACAATTGCTCGTGACTTTTCCAGTTTTCTGGTGTGAATGGTGAACTAAATACTCCGATCGTCAATTGTTGATTTTCTGACAATTTACGTTGCCAAAAAGCCTCTGCAAGCCATCGTAGTGCCCAAATCTCGTTGCGGTAATTATTAGTCATATAACGCCCAAATGCCGGAGACAGGTAAAAAGTATTATCCTTATAATTCTTAGTGATTTCAACCGCGGCATAATTAATATCTAGTTGGTCAAGCGTATTGGAAGAAACGTAAATTCCTAAATCTTGTGAATTAGTATTTTGAATGTTAAATCCATAATACAAATCAATATTCCCTTTCACCATTAACGTGTCTTGCGCTTTTAATGTGGCATTGAGTAAAATTAATAAGCACAAGCCTACATAACCTTTACTTTTTGATAAAGCGTCCATACCCAATTTCACTTTTATAAAATTCAACTGATTCTCCGTAATAATGCACGTCGCCATTTCCTCTTAATTGTCCGATAAATTTGAATGCATTTTGTAAATTTATTTCACCGAGCTGACTTGATTCAGAAGCAAACTTAAATTCATTTTCTACAGAAAAATTTCTTAAATTAATCTTTGCATCTCCTTCAATATTAATTTGGCAGTATTTGCTACTACCTGATAACTGAACAATAGGCCAAGCATGTGGATTGTTAACAAATAAAGAATCGACATTTAAATTCAAATTTATTTCTGTCGCATTATCATTGGCAATTAGGTATAAAAACCCAAGCGATAATTGCCCTTCATTTATTAAAGGTTCTGAGCCTTCAAAATATATTTTTCTAATGGTAGTAAAATGTAATTCTACTAGGACTTCATTATTTCCGTATCGTAAAAAATGGCAATCGTTCTCATTTTGAATTTCCAATTCTTTATTTAGGGTAGAAAGCTGAATAAAATTGATCAAATTCTCTCCTGTTTTGATAACTACTTTATTCGTAGAATCTTGAATAAGCACAAAGCGAATATTCTTTCCTAGCTTCAAACTCTCTATTCCCTCAATCGAAAATTCTTTAGTTGTTTCCTTTCCCCTTCCCTTCCAACAAGTTCTATCCTCTGCCTTTTTGCAGGAAATAAGCAGTGAAATTAAAATAAGTAGAAAACTAATTTTTGCCATTTCGCTTTGTTTTAAACGTGTATCCCAATCCCCATTCAAGATAATCTGCGCGTCCGAAATGAGTCTTCAAGGTAAAATTTCCAATTAATCCATTGGCAAATTGATAGCGGCAACCAATCCGATGATACACCGGATCCTCAGGTTTGTACTTATCTCTCAGGTAAACGCCCATGCCAAATACAAAATGAAATTTATCGAACGGTACCAAGTATGCAGAATATAAGCCCACTTGTAAAATATCCAGTTGTGATTTTTTCATCTCCGGAAGAAAGGCATGAACAGCTTGCTTTGATATTAGGTCCAGTGCAACTTCCCAACCGGACTTGAAATTAAAAAACCGTTTTGCGGCAATATTAAGTGCATAAATACCATACTTCTTTCCGCCGATATCGTTGACTTCTTTATTTCCATAAATACCCATGGTTGTAATAAGCCATTGTTTTCTTATTAATGTAGCCGGAATCTTCTGATTTAATGTATCTCTTAAAATAGAATTTTTCGTCGGTAAATTTCGCCCATATCCCACCGATAAATAGGGCATATTTATCCCATAATTTGGAAGTTTAGAAGCACCATTACTAAAATGTGTCATATCTACACCCAAGCTGACGTGTTGATTTTTCCACCGCCACATGGATTTTACCCCAACACAAATGATAGCGTTCAAATATGATCCGATAGCAATATTCTGAGGCGCATTTTGAAAACATTTCGTAGTCACAGCAACACCTGTAGCCAATTTGAAGTTAGATTCAAATGACTTAATCTTTACTAAAGGCAACTCAGAGAAGCCATAAATACCTGTATACCTACCAAGTAATTCAGTATTTCCCACCGTTCCGTGAAAAAAAGTGGCCCCTACAGTGGGAAAACGATAAGCTCGTTGATAACTTCTCTTTCCATTTGTATGCTGAAAATAGGTAAATTCAACCGCTTGTGCAGCAGATTTTGGCAGGTGCGCCATTGACTCGTGATGAATTGATAGGTATCCAAGCTTGTATCTTAAATCAAAACCAGAGGATGCTTGTTGTCCAACTGAATCGTAAACAAGAGAAAAGAAAATGACCACTAAAAATAGGAGCGTAAAATCTTTTTTGAACATCCAAACAAAGTTAATGAAAGTGAAATGAGATTAGCGTTATTTTTGTAATTAATGATGGATGAAAGATTGATTGCATTTCAACGGTTGTTGAACGTAATGGATGACTTAAGAGCGAAATGTCCTTGGGATATGAAGCAAACTTTTGAAACATTAAGAAATTTAACAATTGAAGAGACTTATGAACTAGCTGATGCCATTAGTGATGGAGATACTGCTGCCATAAAAGGTGAAATTGGCGATTTATTCCTACATCTTGTATTTTATTCGAAAATAGGTGAAGAACAAGGTGCGTTTGACGTTACGTCGGTCTTGAATGCAATTTGTGACAAATTGATTCACCGCCATCCTCACATTTACGGAAATGTAGAAGTTTCTGGTGAAGATGAAGTAAAAGCAAATTGGGAAAAGTTGAAATTGAAGGAAGGGAAAAATTCGGTATTAGAAGGTGTCCCAAAAAGTTTACCTGCATTGGTGAAAGCAACGCGAATTCAAGAAAAAGTGAAGGGAATTGGATTTGAATGGGAGCATAAGGAAGACGTGTGGAAGAAAGTGGAAGAAGAAATTCGTGAATTTAAATATGAAGTTGAACAAACACAGCCAAATCAAGAAAAAATGGAAGAGGAATTTGGAGATGTTCTTTTTTCATTGGTCAACTATGCTCGATTCATTTCGATATCCCCAGAAAGTGCTTTGGCGCGAAGCAATATGAAATTCATCAAACGATTTCAATGCATGGAGGAATTAATTAGAGCAGATGGAAAAATAATTCATGAATTACCCTTGCAAGAATTAGATACCTACTGGAACAAAGCAAAACAAAAGGAGAAATGACGGAACTGGAACTCTTAATCGTAAAGTCAATTATTGCTATTTTAATCTTAATGGTGGTGAAATTGGCAGCCAATCGAGCAGTCAATAATATTTTATTGAAAATTGATTTCGATTCAAAAAGAAAAAGGATAACGCACCGAATTATTAATCTATTTATTATTTTGACGTTAGCCACTGTGCTGGCCGCAATTTGGAACATTGACAAAACAGATTTAATTGTTTTTCTTACTTCCGTAGTTACTGTTCTAGGAATTGCATTTTTTGCACAATGGTCTATTTTGAGCAATATAACGGCAAGTTTAATTTTATTTTTTAATCACCCTTTGAAAATTGGCCACTACATAAGGGTTATGGATAAAGAATTTGATGTGGAAGGCGAATTACAGGACGTTTCCTTTTTTTTCATTTATATCAAGACGGAAGAAGGTGCTTTGATAACAATACCAACATCGGCTGTATTAAATAAAACAATCCTAACGAATGCTACGGCGTCTAAAAAATTTAAGAGACCGGATAACAAATAAAATATTTTTCAACAGGTTGAGCTAAAGCTGAAATATTGAGGTTGTCTGAAGCTTTTGTTAAGTCAATGATCTCGCCACTTTTCATTAACATATTGATATTTTGTTTGTGCTGATTGTATGCTTTGTTTGTTAAAATATCAGTATAGACAAAATAATTAACCTCATCGTCCTTCAATCCAAAAGCCGAACGCACCATTTCTTTTTCTAGATTTAAACGATCTTCACTAAACGGTTCACGGGAAATTTCAATTTTAAAAAGTTTTCGATTTACTATAGCCGATGACAAAGTCGAAAGTATTTTATCTTGATGGTATTGCCACACCTTTATTGCTCCAAGAATATCATAATCATCCAAATTGGCGAAATGCATTAAAACATTCGGATTTTCCAGAAAATCAGTTTCTTTAATCTCCTTTGTAAGAAAAAAGTTAAGTGCCGGGCTTGCAAAAAGAGATTCACCTTTCAACGCTAGTTCTTTTGCTCTTCTCAAGGCATGTATAAGCATATATTCTCCAGCAACAACAGTTTTGTGCAAGTAGACTTGCCAATACATTAATCTTCTGGCAACAATAAATTTCTCAATGGAATAAATACCTTTTTCTTCTAACACAAGGTTACCATTGTGAACATTAAGCATTTCAATCAACCTATCTGTACCGATAATCCCTTCACTAACACCAGAATAAAAACTATCTCTATTCAAATAATCCAATCGATCCATGTCTAATTGACTAGAAACTAATTGATGTAAAAACGGTTTGCCATAAGTGTTTTGGAAAATCAAAAGTGCACGCTTCATGTCATCGCCAAACTCCTCTGAAAGTTTTTGGATGAAAAAGCTGCTAATTTTTTCGTGATTTACCCCATTCACAATGTCGTATTCCAAGGCATGACTGAATGGACCATGGCCAATGTCGTGTAATAAAATTGCCAATAAAACGGCTCGTTCCTCCTCTTTGGTAATCTCATGCCCCTTTCTCCGTATTCCTTGAATCGCTTGTGACATCAAGTGCATTGCGCCTAAAACATGGTTGAAACGTGTATGTATGGCACCTGGGTAAACTAAATGGCTTAATCCTAACTGCATAATTCTTCTGAGTCTTTGCATAAAAGGATGTTCTATTACATCGAAAATTAATTCATCAGGAATCGTAATAAAACCATATACTGGATCGTTTATTATTTTCTTTTTGTTGTTACGGAGTAAATTTGGACGCAATTGAGTAACTTTAAAATTCATATCAAAACTATTAAAAATAAAGGAAATGCAGGTAAAAATTCTTTGGGCAGACGATGAAATAGAATTATTGAAACCGCATTTACTCTTTTTAGAGCAAAAGGGTTATCACGTAGATCCAGTAACCAACGGTCGAGACGCCTTAGATAAAATAAAAGAAACTTCTTATGACATCGTCTTTCTCGATGAAAATATGCCTGGATTGTCGGGTTTAGAAACGCTTTCAAGATTAAAAGAACAACACCCGCTTGTACCAGTTGTCATGATTACAAAAAGTGAAGAGGAACACATAATGGAAGAGGCCATCGGAAGTAAAATAGCGGATTACTTAATTAAACCCGTTAACCCCAATCAAATTCTTCTGAGTGTAAAACGATTATTGGATCAAGGGAAATTGGTCAAAGAAAAGACGAGTTCAAATTATCAGCAAGAATTTCGTCAATTAGGACAATTACTAAATGACCGATTAGATGCATCAGAATGGGCTGATCTATATAAAAAACTAGTTTTTTGGGAGCTTGAACTTGAGAAAAGTAAAGAATCAGGAATGAAAGAAATCTTGGAAATGCAAAAGAAAGAAGCTAACCATGTTTTCGCTGATTTTATTGAAGATAATTATTTAGACTGGATGTCCGGAAACGATACGCCAGTTATGATTCATCAAGTTTTAAAGGACAAAATAGCACCGCAAATTGGAAAAGAAAAACTCACCGTATTGGTTATCGATAATTTGCGATTCGACCAATGGAAAGTGATTGAACCACTGGTGTCTGAATACTATTCTAAATATTCTGAAGAAATTGTTTATTCCATTCTACCTACGGCAACTCATTACGCGCGAAACGCTTTTTTTTCAGGCCTAATGCCCGTTGAAATGGAAAAGCGTTTTCCAAATCTTTGGAAAAATGAGGAGGACGAAGGCGGAAAGAATCTTCACGAAAAAGAATTCCTCGAGGCGAACCTTAAAAGGTTAGGAAAAAACTGTAAGTGGACGTACACGAAAATAACCAATTTTGAGGCTGGGAAAAAGTTTGCCGAAAGCTTTCATCAAATCAAAGATCAGGATGTGAATTTCATTGTATACAATTTTGTGGACATGCTATCACATGCAAGAACTGAAATGGAAGTAATACGAGAACTTGCTGAAAATGAGGCAGCTTATCGATCAATAACTGTTTCGTGGTTAGAACATTCGCCTCTTTATGATGTCATTAAGAAAGCTGCAGAGGCAAAGCATAAACTCATTATTACCACAGACCATGGTACCATTAAGGTAAACAATCCAGTAAAGATCGTAGGAGACCGAAATCTTAATTCAAATCTACGCTACAAAACTGCTAGAGGATTAAGTTATAATAGTAAAGAAGTGTATACTGTTAAACAACCAAAAGACGCAAATCTCCCAACGCTAAAATTATCTGCTGAATTTGTTTTTTGCCGAGAACAGGATTTTTTTGTTTACCCAAATAATTTCAATCATTTCGTAAATCTTTACAACAACACTTTTCAACATGGTGGAATCTCAATGGAAGAATTACTCATTCCTTATATTGAATTACAACCAAAATAGGAGAAATTTGTTATTCGAACTGAATAAGGCTTCCCTTTTTCGTAATTTTGCACATCATGAGTGAATCTGCTAAGAAAAATTTTAATGTTCGAGAAATTCGAGAACAATTTCCTGCCTTGCGACAACAAGTTTACGGCAAGAATTTAATCTATTTCGACAATGGCGCCACATCACAAAAACCTCAACTTGTGTTAGATGCCATAAATAAGTTTTACTCAAAAGAAAATGCCAATATACATCGCGGTGTTCACTTTATGAGCCAAAAAGCAACTACGGAATATGAAGAGTCAAGAAAACGAATTCAGCGGTACATCAATGCACGTAAAAGTGAGGAAATAATTTTTACTAAGGGAACAACAGACGGGATAAACCTTGTAGCTTCGTCATTTGGCGAACTATTAAAGGCCGGTGATGAAATTATTATTTCTGCAATGGAGCATCACTCTAATATAGTGCCATGGCAAATGCTGTGCATGCGAAAAGGGTTAAGTCTGCGTGTTGCACCCATTAACGAAAAAGGAGAGTTATTGATGGAAACGTTCAAGCAAATGTTATCCAAAAAGACTAAACTCGTGGCTATCACTCAAATTTCAAATACTCTAGGAACTGTTAACCCGATAAAAGACATTGTTTCTGCCGCTCATGCTGTTGGAGCTAAAGTTTTAGTGGATGGTGCGCAAAGCATCCAACACATGAAAATTGATGTCAAAGAAATGAATTGTGACTTCTATGTATTTTCAAGTCACAAAGTGTTTGGTCCAACCGGAATTGGTGTGTTATATGGTAAAGAAGAATTATTAGACGCTATGCCGCCATACCAAGGTGGTGGAGACATGATTTCTAGGGTAACATTCGAACGTACCACTTATAACGAACTTCCCTTTAAATTTGAAGCCGGAACGCCGCATATCGCCGGCGGTATTTGTTTAGGGAAAGCCTTTGAATTCTTAGAGTCTATTGATTTGAAGGCTGCAGAGGAGCATGAACGTTCTTTAGCGAAGTACGCTGAGGATATATTAGATACATTCGAAGGATTGAAAATAATTGGTGAGGCAAAGAATAAGACAAGCGTTGTTTCATTCTCTGTGAAAGGCATCCATCCATTTGATATCGGAACACTATTAGATAAACAAGGTATTGCTGTCAGAACTGGACATCATTGTACCCAACCGCTGATGGATTTCTTTAAAATTCCGGGAACAGTTAGAGCATCTTTTGCATTTTACAACACAAAACAAGAAATAGATACGTTTGTTGAAGCGTTGGAAAAAAGCTTAAATATGTTGAAATAATGATTGAGATAAAACAAAGAGAGGAAGAATTAGTTGCTGAATTTGAGCTGTTTGAGAGTTGGATGGAAAAATATGAATACATCATTGAATTAGGAAAAGAATTGCCATTGCTTGCTGAAAACGAAAAATCTGATGAATTATTAATTGAAGGTTGCCAGTCGCGCGTTTGGCTCAAAACAAGTGGTAATGCTTCAACAATAAAATTTCAAGCAGATGCCGACGCAATAATTACCAAAGGAATAATTGCACTTTTAATCCGTTTGGTCGATAATATTGATCCAAAGGAATTAGTTCAATATAACTTTGGAGTCGTACAAGCAATTGGCCTGCAAGAACATCTATCCCCTACCCGATCTAATGGATTAAATGGCATGATAAAACGATTAAAAAACGAAGCTCTGAAATTTTGTTAATCATGAGTATGGAACTTGAAAATAAAATCGTGAATATGTTAAAAACGATTTACGATCCTGAAATTCCTGTTGATGTATACGAACTGGGGTTAATTTACGAAGTACGCATTAATCAATCCAATGAAGTTGATATCGATATGACACTTACATCTCCAAATTGCCCTGTAGCTGAATCATTGCCTAAAGAGGTGGAAGATAAAGTAAAATCAATAGAGGAAGTTTCAGAGGCTAGGGTTCACATTGTGTTCGATCCACCTTGGGATAAAGACATGATGAGCGAAGAAGCCAAGCTAGAATTAGGTTTTCTCTAGTTAATTACGTTTGATCATTATCTCAACCCTTCGATTCAACGCTCTACCATTTGGTGTGTCGTTTGAAAATTTTGGCTTCGATTCACCAAAAGAACCTATAAGAATTCTATTTTCATCTACTCCCTTAAGTTCTAGGTAACGTTTTATAGCCTCAGCACGTTGTTTCGACAATTTATCATTGAAGGATTCGTCACCTGTCAAATCCGTATGTCCATCTAAGAGAACCGTTGCATTGGGATCTTGTTTTAGCAAAACCGCCACTTCATTCAACATTGCTACGAAATTTGCCTTAAGTGAAGATTGGTTTAAATCAAAATTAACATCGACTAAACTAGAATATCCCTCTTTTGAATAGTTGTTGTTCGA
>JACCDP010622522.1_pt1 | contig 49967 bp, 43 predicted proteins | sample 7445841 | NCBI WGS metagenome assembly JACCDP01 (sample SAMN15323441, study PRJNA562643) | freshwater metagenome | isolation source: river surface water | place: USA:Blue River Watershed | collected 2017-08-17
ACTTTGGCCACGTCGACTTCATCCACGGTGATTTCCACTGAAAACACACTCATATCGATAATGCCTACCACCGGTGCCGTTGTGACCAACTCACCAGTTTTGGCATTTACATCAGCAATTACTCCAGCAAACGGTGCCTTGAGCGTCGTCTCGTCACGGGTGAGCACCGCCATCTGGGCTTGTGCCTGTGCCTGCTCCAGTCGTGCCTTGGCGCGAGCCAACGTTGCCGTGGCCGCAGTAACATTGGCTTCCTGCGCAGCCACTTGCGCATTGCGCTGATCACCGAGCAACTTATTGAGATTGGCTTCGGCTTGAGCAACTGCGGCATTGGCGCTCGCCAAATCAGCCCCAGACTTCACCGCATCAAGGTCGGCTTGGGCGGTACGCACACGCGCTTCGGCGCTGGCAATACCACTGATTTCGTTCTGGCGGGCCACATCCGCATCACGGGTGGCCTGGGTCAGCAGGGCTGCCGCGTTTTCTTCGGCACGCACTGCCGTATCATACTTGCCTGCGTAGTCGCTTTTTTCGGTGTCGCTCAACTTGCGTCCCGTACGTGGGTCAGTCCCCTTGTCAATCACATGTTGATTGTCGGCACGCACACTCTGCAAGGTCGATTGCGCATCACGCAACTCGTTGGCACGCTTGGCAACCTGTGTTTCGGCTTGAGCCTTGGCCGTTGCAAGCGTCTTGCGCTGGGCATCGAGATTGGCTTGCGCTTCGGTTACTGCGGCCTGGGCACGCACCAACACATCTGCACCATTGCTGCTGGCAAACAACGTCAAACGAGCCTGTGCCTCACTGAGCGTGGCACGAGCCGCAGTAATATCACTGGCGGTCACGCTCCCCACGGTCTGCTTGAGTTGTGCTTCGGCACCTGCCAGCTGCGCCGTGGCCACATCCACATCGGCTTGTGCTTGGCGTACTGCAGCCTCAGCTGCCTGTACATCGAGATCACGCATGCTGCGATCAAGCTGCACCAACGGCGCATCTTTGGCCACAGTATCACCACTTGCAACATAGACTTCACTGATACGCCCACCCGTGGTAAAGCTCATATCCGCACTCTGGAGCGGCGTGAGCTTGCCAGTAGCCGTGATACTCGCACGCACATCCATGGGTGCCACGACCAGCGTGTTGGTCGTCACCGCCGTGCTACTCGCACCACGGAGCGATGCCATTACCACTGCCACCACCACTACGACGACTGCCACCGCAATCACCACCATCGTCCGCCCTGAAAGTTGCGGTACCCGTTTCCGCCATTCCTGTGAAAGTGTTGCCATGAACTCATTCTCCTCGTTGTCTGCGTGTTGCGACCCCATATAAAAACAACTGTGTGATGCGGGCGGCATCGACTGGCATCTGTCGACCAGCCCCCTCAGGACCATGAAATGCTTCGACCACACATAAAAACATCATGGCTAACTCGCTGGCCGTATGCTCTGCCAATTCACCGTTCGCCAATCCACGCTCCATCACCTGCACAATCGGCGCCATCATGCTCCGATAAAACTGTTCTGCCAGCGTGTGTTGCCATACTTCACCCAGATTGGCACGGATCTGGTAGCGCATCATGCGCGTGTCCTCACGGTTATGTTGCTGGATGACCGCAACGAGCCCCTGTAAGACCTGCGCCGTGTTGCCCTGCATTCCCGCAATCTGATCTGCCAGCTCACTCCCCATCTGCGTCAATACACGTGCAATCACTGCCGCATATAATGCCTCTTTGTCGGCATAGTGGTAGTACAACGTCGGCTTGGTGATACCGATGTGCGCTACCACATCGTTCATCGATACGCCTGCAAACCCGCGCTCCATGAACAACCGATGCGCCTCGTGTAATATCCGCTCCGCCGTTTGTGCACCGTCTCGTGCCATGCGTACCCCGTCTTATATACCGACCGGTAAGTATTGTAGAATAGTTTGCACATGTTTGTCAATGGTATTGCACAGGTTTTGTTTATTTTTAATGAAGTTCTCACAAAAAAGCTCCCACATCTGCGGGAGCGTAAACAATTGGTTGGTCGAAGACTACGCTACGTGCGACACACCACAAACTTTAAGTAGCGCCCCTCAGGGAAGTGTACCGGCACGGGGTGATCGAGCGCATGCCCCGCCTCGTGGATAATCTGCAGGCGCATATCACGCTCCGCTGCGGCGCTCGCCAGCATGGAGCGGAACTCTTCGGGGCCGATTTGGCTGGTACAGCTCGCTGACACCAGCAACCCGTGTGGCGTCAGGCACTTGAGTGCCATGCTGTTGAGGCGCACATAGGCCTGCATGGCGGCCTCGCGTTGCTGACGCGTGCGCGCAAAGCTGGGGGGATCGAGGATGATGCAGTCGTATTTACGCCCATCGCCGGTCATTTTTTGAAGTAAATCAAAACAATCCTGCGTGACAAATTGATGGCGCTCCGCCGGCAGATTATTGAGGGCAATGTTGTGTGCGGCGGCGTCAGCCAGCCCGTTACCGATGTCGACGCTGACCACTTTGCGGGCGCCCCCTTTGAGGGCATACAACGAAAACGCCCCCGTGTACGCAAAGCAGTTGAGCACACTCATCCCTGCCACGTACTGCATCAGGGTATGGCGATTTTCACGATGGTCGAGAAAGAGTCCCGTCTTTTGGCCGACCTGTGGGTCCACCACAAAGCGCAAACCAGCATGCTCCGTCACCACCAGTGGCGCATCTGGCATGGTACCCCAGAGCAGGGCACGGCGTTGACCACTGTCACGCTCGTCGTCACCACGCGCTTTGCTGCCCAGCACGGCGCATAATTGCGGATTGACTGCGACGAGTGCTTCGACGACATGTGGAATACGTGTGGCGGGACCACTGCCGTAGCACTGCAGTACTGCCACTGTGTCGTAGAGATCCACAGTCACCCCGGGCAGATCGTCACCCTCACCAAACAGCCAGCGGTAGGCGGTGACTCCTTGGCGGCGCAGGACTGCGCGCCCCTGCCAGGCCCGTTGCACACGCTCGTGGATGAGTGTGGCATCGATGCGGGCGCCATCGCTATACATGCGGATGGCGATAGGGCCGCTCGCATCCCACAGGCCGATACCGCGCCAGCCCGCACAACGCACCACCACTTCGGTGCCGTCAGCAAACAATATTCCCGGCTCGATATGTGTGCGATAGACCCACGGGTGCCCGCGCTGGAGCGCGTCGCGGAGCTGACGCGGGAGTGTGACTTCGGCACGTGGCATGGCGGAGCATCCTTGTTGCATGCAATGCGGGCGCTGGCAGTTGCCAACGCCCGCGAAGCGACCAATCGACTATTTCTTGGCTTCGAGTGACTTGTGGTTGCCATAGACGGGGCGCACCAGACCATCGTTGGCGGCCCAGCGCACACCATTGCCGATCACCAAGCGCACGTTTTTGTCGAAGTAGGTGGGGTACGACTCGTGACCAGGGCGGAAGTAAAAGACTTTGCCGTTGCCACGGTGATAGCAACACCCCGAACGAAACACTTCGCCACCGGTGAACCAGCTAATCATCACCAAATTATCGGGCGCAGGGATATCAAAGCGCTCGCCGTACATCTCTTCTGGCAGCTCAAAGTGTGATGGCACGTTGGCCGCAATTGGATGGCTCGGCTCTACCACCCACACCCGCTCGATGTCGTCTGATTCGCGCCACTTGAGGTCACAGGTGGTGCCCATCAAGGCCTTGAAGATTTTGGAGAAATGCCCCGAATGCAGGACGACAAGCCCCATACCGCGTTCGACCACGTGTTTTTTGACACGTGCCACCACATCGTCTTGGACTTTGTCGTGGGCCATGTGCCCCCACCATACCAGCACATCGGTCTGACTGAGCACTGCCTCGCTCAAGCCGTGTTCGGGCTCATCGAGTGTGGCAGTGCTCACCACAAAATCTTTGCTGTATTCTTTTAGTCCGTCAGCAATGGCCCCATGGATGCCTTTGGGGTAGATTTTTCCAGCAGGGTGGTTTGGTTCATGTTCGTGCTTGTATTCGTTCCATACAACAACTCGCGTCATGGCGCATACTCCTCTCGCTATAAATCCCAACACACCGTACTACTATACCATTGAACTCCGCCGTATTGCATCAACAAAGTGGTGTACAATGACTGTGATTCCGTTCTTTTCGTTGATGCACGATGAGTGCTGTGACCAAAACAGTCTTCACTATGCCGATGCCACAACTCATGAGTACAATTGCGCAGGTTGGTCCCCTCCTGGCGCCACAGCATGTGGCGGCGCTCCAACAGCGCCGCGATGAAGTGATTGTGCCACTGCGCACACTGGTCGCACAACGAGTACCCATTGGTGCAGACGATATCCTCACATATGCACGTGGACACGCGCTCGTCTTTCTGAGCAGTTGGCGCGACAGCGACACACTCATGATTTTGCTCGATGTGCTAAGGCGTCACGACGACGATTTGGCGCTCATCTACGAGCTCATCGAATGCACTGTCCCAGCCTATGGCACCCAAGTAGTGCCCTTGTTTGCCGAGCTCCTCAACGACGTGCATGCCCCGCGCGATTCGCGCATCTGTGCGAGTGGGTTGTTGAGTTATATGGGGCATTTGCATCCGCTCATGGCGCGCCATATCGGCAAAATATTGCGCGATGCATTACCCGTGCCAGATGACACCACGGCACCCGATAGTGAGCTTGCCTCATGGATTGTAATGGCGTTAGCCGAGCTCCGCAGCAAATCGGCTAGCCCACATGTCAAACAGCTCTACAAAGCTGGTGTGCTCGATCCAAGCATTTGTGGACGACCAGACGAATTTGTCAAAGCACTCAATGATCAAATCGTACCAGTCGTCTTTCGTGATCCCATCACCATCTATCAGTAGGGTGCTATGCAGACACCATTCTCAGTGCAGCCTGTTTCACCACATCTCCGCCAATGGATGGCAGTCGGGATTGCGAGTGTCATCTGTGTTGCTGGTGCTGCCTCATTGGTTTTTGGCTATGTCTGGTTACCGTTTGCGCTGATTGGGGCAACAATCGTTGCCTATTTCGCCCTTGGTAACGTGCGTATCATGCTCGGCACCATCGTAGTGCTCATCACTGTGCTCCCTTTTGGGACATTGCCCTTCAAGGCAGTTATCACGCCATCGTTACTTTCGTTAGCGATAGGTGCACTGCTTGCCATGCGTATTATTCATGCCTTGACCACCAGCGACTATCGCACTGATTTCACTGCATTTGCCCCTGCCGTCGTCGGCTTCATCGGATTCACCCTCTTTGCCCTCTTGCTTGGTGCCCAAGGGTTGCCCGATACCACCACCCTGCACAACTACGCCAAATTCTTGCTCGGCATCCTGTTGATGTTTGCCCTGCTCGATACCGTCAAAAGCGACGACGAAGTACAATGGGCGTTACGGCTACTCGTAATTGGTGGCACCATTTCGGCCCTGATTGGGCTCGTGCTCTACATCATCCCGGCCACCATCAGCGAACAACTCCTCGTCATGCTTGGACGCATCGGCTACCCCACCAGTGGGCGCGTATTGCGCTATGTCGAAGACGACACCGCCGGGCTCATGCGCGCCATCGGCTTGAGTGTTGACCCCAATAGCTATGGGGGTATGCTGGCACTGATTACCGCTATTGCTGCCACCCAAACCATTGTTGCCAAACCGATTCTGCCACGGCGCATCATGATTGCGATGAGCGGAATTCTTGTCACTGTGCTTTTTTTGACGTTTTCACGGGCTGCACTCGGCGGACTGATTGTTGCCGTAATTTATGTAGCCACCGTGCGCTACCGGCGCTTGTGGTGGCTGATTTTGGCAACAGGAATACTAGCCACCGTGTTGCTGGTGTTTGTGGGGGTCGGCGAACAATTCGTCAACCGTGTCGTGCAGGGCGTACAATTCCAAGATCGTGCCAACCAGATGCGCCTTGCTGAGTACAACAACGCCATTGCGGTCATCCAAGCATATCCCTTTTTTGGTATCGGTTTCGGGCGTGCACCAGACATCGACCTGGTTGCAGGCGTATCGAGCATCTATTTGGCCATCGCACAACGCATCGGGATTGTGGGGCTCGTCGCCTTTATCACGCTGATGATTGGTGTGTTTGTAGGTAGTTGGCGTAGCCTCGCTCAGGCAGTTGCCTCCCATCATGAAGCCCACGCAAGTTGGCTCATCGGGTTGCAGGCTGGACTCATTGCCGCGCTGGCCGTCGGATTGCTTGATCACTACTATTTCAACATTGAGTTCAGTCACATGACTGCCCTGTTGTGGTATAGCGTGGGGCTCTTGCTCGCCATCATGCGCAACGGGGTAAAGAGCGAGGACAATCCAGCATGAAGCCAGTAGTGATTGGCATGGCAGGGGGGAGTGGTGCAGGCAAAACCACCATCGCCCAACAGCTGATTGATCGTCTGGGTGCCGATGTGATTGCATGGCTCCCGTACGATGCATACTATGCAGATCTATCGCATCTCGCCTTTGCTATGCGCGTGCAGTGCAACTTTGATCACCCCGATGCATTTGATACGGCACTGTACATATCACACATCGATGCCCTGTGTGCCGGTCACCACATCACCATGCCCAACTATGATTTTGTGTCGTACACACGTGTGGCAGGTGGCCATGTGGTACACCCTCGCCCAATCATCCTGTTGGATGGGATTTTGCTTTTTGTACCTGAGGCAGTACGCACCCGCATGCACATGCGCATCTACATTGATGCCCCTGACGACATACGCCTAGTGCGACGCATCCTGCGTGACACCCAAAGTCGTGGCCGCGACATCACATCGGTATGCCAGCAATACATGACCACTGTACGCCCCATGCATCAGCAATTCGTCGAACCATCACGCATCCATGCCCATGTTATTATTCCTAGTGTCAATGATATTACTCCGGCAGTTGACCTACTCACCAATCACCTGCGCCAACTCATGCTATGACGACCATTTATCCGTTCCCCCCTCAACTCACCTATAGCCCATACCTCGACGATTTGTACGCCGAGCTCGCTACGTCATTCACCATCGACCGCCGTTCACCACGGCGCAGCATTCCTGCGCTCTTGGTTGGGCGCGGTGCACGCATCTTGCATATTCATTTCTTTGACACGCTCATCCAGCGTCCGAGCAAGTTCGTCACGTGGTGGCGCTATGTAGCATGGATTGCATTACTGATGTGTTTGCGCTGGCGTGGTGTCACCATTATCTGGACCGTACACAACCTACAGCCCCACGAATGCCTACATCCGGCCATTGCTACACGCACGGTGGCGCATGTGCTAGCCCAGTGTCATGCGGTGAGTGTGCATCACCATGCCACGCGCGCGCAAATCATCGAGCACTATGCACCACACATACCCATCCACGTCATTCCACACGGACACAAGGCCCAACCATTTGGTGTCATGCCTAGCCGCGACAATGCACGCTACCAACTCGGGCTACCAGTTGATAAACCGGTGTTGCTGTATTTGGGGATGATTCGGCGCTACAAAGGACTCGAAACCCTGATTGAAGCGATGGCCATCTTACCACACATGCACTTGATTATTGCAGGCGTTGCAGCTGATACTCTCTATCTCTCTGAAATTCATCGCCATACCGCTCGGCGGATAAACGTCACCATGCGACCACGCTATTTACCTGATCACGAAGCAGCCGTCTATCTGGCTGCCTGCGACATGTTGGTATTGCCGTATCGCGCCATCACTACATCGGGCATGCTGGTCAATGCCCAAGCTGCCGGTGTCATCTGTGTGGTGCCCAATCTGGCACCGCTCCTCGAACAGGTACGTGATGCAGTGAGTGGTTTTGTGTACCCTGCCGAAAACAGTAACGCACTTGCACAGACCATCGAACGAGCACTGACCCACCCTGAGCGCGCCGCCATTGCGGCTCACGCCCAACGCCAACTCGCCGGGCATACTTGGGCACAGGTGGCACAGCTTTTCACCAACATGATACATAGTGTCTGTCCACCATCATGATTTCATTGATTGTGGTCACCTACAACAGCGCACATCTCTTGCCTGCATTTGCCCGCGCACTTGCCACAGATACGGTGGCACCCGCATATGAGCTCATCATCGTTGATAACGCATCACACGATGCGCCGTGGCAGGTACTGCCTGATGCACACTGGGTGCGATTACCCAGCAATGTTGGCTTTGGTACTGCCTGCAATCATGGGGTGGCACATGCCACTGGCGACTACTTTGTATTCCTCAATCCCGATGTACATGTCACCCCAGGCTGGCTCACCAACCTGCACACCCACCTGGTCACACACCCTGACGTCGCACTCATCGCCCCCGAAACCCTGTATCCCGATGAACAGCGCATCCTGCAACCAGGCATCGCAGATCGCCCGACTCTGCCCGGCGCCGCATTGATGATGTCACGTAGCCACTGGGAATTACTCGGTGGCTTCGATGAGATGATTTTTTTGTATTGGGAAGATACTGACTTGTGTTGGCGTGCCCAATATCGCGGCTACCGCACGGTGGCCGCCTGTGACACGGCGGTAATCCATCAGCGCGGTGGCAGTGGGGGTGGGGCGCATACCTGGCTCCACGAATACACCAAAAACGGCATCTACGTACACCTCAAACTCCAACCGTGGTGGCGAATCGGCTGGTTTGTAGTACGCCAGTGCCTGGCATGGCCACTCCATGTGGCGCGTGGTGCATCACCACACCTCTGGCAGGCGCTCTGCTGGAACTGGCAACACCGACATATGACGCTCCGCCTGCGCCATCAATTGCGCCTCGGTCAAAACAAGACACTTCCACACTAATCGTGCACATTCATTATTTTTTACTTATCTACGCATTTTTGCGTTATGATGACACATACGGACTATGCATATACGGGCGTCTTTTCACACGACCGGCAAAGGATACCAGCCATGACAACGGCATATCCGTCAATGGTCTATGTACTCGATCACCACTCCGATGCTGATCAGCTCGAATGGCTCTTACAGAGCCTACCATCACTCTGCCGCACCTATCGTGTCTGTGTGGTCACTCCAGACGCAGATATTCCGCGCGCCCTCCACGACATCGGCCAGCAGTTTCCCGAGGTAGAAATCATTGGACTCGACATTCCCGTGCATGCGTCTTGGCTGTTGCGCATCCGCACGTTGGCAGCTCTATTCCGCGAACTGCATGTAACACACGCGCATGTTGTAGCGCACACCTGCACCGCACAGCGCGCCACACTCATGGCGCTCAAAATCGCGCGCATTCCCCGCATCATCATGGTCATCGGGATTGTTGATGACATCGAAACCCCAACCCTGCGCCATCGACTACACGCATTCATCCTGCAAATCCCGCATCAGCTTGTAGTTGCAACTGCCCGCGCCAAACAGGTACTTATGCACGGGTATGGGCTCAATGAGGCACACATCGCTGTGATTCCCGTCGGTATCGATGCTCAGCGCTATTGGTTGAGTAGGGTGACACCACACACACGCGATACCTATCAGATTCCCAGTATTGGTCATCTCATCGGCATGTATGCACCACTAACATACGATTATGGGGCCGATATATTGATACGGGCGCTAGCAACCATCTGGCAGTTTTATCCTGATACCCAGGTAGTAATTGCGGGCGATGGACCACAAGCACCGCAGTTGCATGCACTCGCCATACAATCATTGCAACCGAGTCACATTCATTTCGTCTCTACCGTTGATGATCTGGCTGCATTTTTTGCGTGTGTCGATATTGTGGTCTTTCCCGCACGACGATGCACCATGCACACCGCATTGCTGCTGGCCATGGCACTCGAACGACCAGTCATCGGCAGTGCCATCCCCAACATCCAAGATGTGATTGAAGCAAACGGGAGCGGATTGCTGACCCGCCCCAACGATGCTGAAGCGCTTGCATCCACTATAATGAGACTGATGAGCGATCATGCACTGCGGATTTCGATTGCATTCAATGCACGCACACGTGTAAGTCAGCGCTTCCGCAAAGATGCCTGGTTGGCCGCACTGCTACACTGCTACCAACGACTGTATTAAGGTGACTACCTGCCACCATGACCACTACGCCACACGTTGCCGTGATTATTCCAATGTTTGCTGGTGACACTATTCCCACAGCGCTTGCAACGTCACTCGCATGCCAAACCATCCAACCACATGAATGTGTGGTGGTACGTGGTGTCAGCCCCAATGGGCGGGCACGGAATCACGGTGTATCACAGAGTCATGCCGAATGGTTGTTGTTTGTGGATGACGATGCGGTGCTCGGCCATCCGGATCTGATTGAACGGCTGTTGCTAGCCGCCCAACACCCCACTGTGGGCATCGTGGGAAGTGCACGCATCTTGCCCCTCAATGCAACGCCATTTGCACAGGCTGTTGCCACCCAAGTTGCCCGCATCGTTAATCCGGTTGTACCCAATGATTGTGTCACAAATCCTGATGCACCACACTTTTACTGCAATATCACAACCACCTGTTGTCTGATGCATCGCAGTGTGTTTAATCAAGTCGGTGGCTTTGATGAAACACTCACACGGGGCGTTGACAGTGAATTTTTTGTGCGTGTCCGCCGGATGACTGCCCGCAACATCATGCAAGCAGGCAACACATGGGTATACCACCCTGCACCGGCCACCTTGAGTGCATTGTGGCATAAACATGTCGCCTACGGGCGTGGTCACGCACAAGAAGTCCAGCGTGATCGATTGCGTGCCCGGGGGGGGAATTATTTTCACACACCAATCCACGCATTGCTCTGGTTTGCCGTGCGCACCATACTGGCACCACTGCACGCCTTTATCCCCTATTCATACGGTGATCCACGCTGGCGGATTGGATTTTACCCACTCAAGGCGCTGGCGTCGTATGCGAGTGCCGTGGGGTATGTGATTGGTTGGTACCGCCCGTGAAGTTGCTCGTTGATATGCGCTATGCCTGTGACCACTTTCCTGGCATCGGCCGGATGAGTACCGCGTTGTGTCATGCCTGGGCCACGCACCCTGCCATCACGACACTCATCATGGTCAGCAATGCTCGCCAACGCAACACCCGCTTTGTTTTGCCCGCCAGCACATCACAGTGTCACCATCACATCCTCGATTGTGCACCATTTGGCATACGTGAAGCATGGGAGGTGGCACGTATCATCGCAAAACACCGCCCAGATTGGGTCTACACACCCTATCCACGCCTCCCTGCAGCTCCTTTGCGCAGTCGGTTGCTGGTCACCATTCACGATGCCATTCCCTTCACCACACCGGTCCCGTGGTGGGTCCAATTCGGCATGCGGGTGGCGTGGATGGATTGTGCGCTACGCGCCACCCACATCACCACTGTCTCACCTCATGCCGCCCAGCAAATTGGTGCCCAACTGTGGCCACAGCGGCAGGTACACATCATTCCTAACGGCATTGATGAGCGGTTTTTTGCTGCTGCACCGCCACTTGATAATCACGCACTTGGGATTCACCAAACATACGATTTATGTGTGAGCTCCAACCAAATCCACAAGAATCTTGCAACGCTGGTGGCTGCCTGGGCCGCTGCCTACCAGCACATACCACCGCACCAACCGCGCTCGCTGGTCATTGCAGGGCAGTTTGATGACACACGCCCCCAACCATGGCGTGAACCACAGTACCAACATCTCCCAATTGTGGTCATCCCCTCACCCACAGATGCACTATTGCATGCACTCTATCAGCATGCAACCCTCTTTATTTACCCATCACTTGCCGAAGGATTCGGGTTGCCTGTGGCTGAAGCCATGGCCAGTCAACTCGCAATTATTTGCCACGACCATCCGGCACTGCGCACCCTGGTTGGCAATGATGCATGGGTGATTGACATGCACAATCAGGCGCTGCTGCAACAGACAATTGCAAGCGCCTGGCAACACGATACGCAACGTGACCTCTACGCACGTCAGCTCCGCCAGCGTGCGACGCAATTGACCTGGTCACGTGCCGCCGATGCATATCTGGCGTTGATGCACCCATACACACACTAGCGCCCCACGGTACATACCGTGGAGCGCATTGTGCAATCCAATTACACCAATCATGTGTTTAATTGGTGGGGGGTGTTAGTGGTGCCTCCGCAAGTGGGGCAGTTTTTTCTGGGGAAACATAGCGTACGCCACCGTCTGGGGTCAGACTCGGTGTATTGAGATTTGGTTGTTCCGGTGGCAATGCGATTAGTGGTGTGCCGTTTGCCAGGTCTGCCGGGTTAAAGACATAGATGTTGGGCCACGGCTTGAAGCGCGTACGATAGCGCTCGGGTTCACGCACGGTGCCATCCGCCTCCACAATCGTACGCTGAATGTCAATCGTCAGGCCATCACGGGCACGATCACTGTGTTTGACGGTACCTGCTGGTTGTTCCACATCGGTGACATACACGGGCTGCACGGGTGCAGGTACGCGGTCGTAGATTTGTTGTACCAATTCAACGCGTCGTTGTGGCGACGTGCCGTACAACTTCACCGACGCAATGCCGGTTTTAGCGTTAGATGTGGTTTGCATCAACAACCAGTGCCCCGTATCATTGAGGAATTTGAGGTCTGGTCCACCGGTAAAAATCGTTGAGTCCATCCCTGTTGGACCATATTTGTCATACCAACTGATATAGAATGAATGCCCCCAGCGTTCAGTGATTGGCAAGCCAGCCCAAAATGCAGCACGAAATACCGTGGTCGAATCTTGGCATATCCCACCACCAAACTCTAGCTGCGTGCGTTGTTGGATAATCGCATACCCTTTGACAAACCCGTTCGACTCATCGATCTCACCCACGGTGTCGTTGAACGAGAATTCTTCGCCAGGAGCAATCAGTACCCCATCGAGCAACGCTAAGCCAGCTTGAATGTTGGTGACACGATACGGCGCTGACCCGGTAAAGTCACTCTTGCCTTCTGAAACAAGCTCATTGATACCGAGTGTGTTGAGGTTGCTTTCGTTGATCGGCACTGCCACGTATCGTGGTTTGAGTACCACTGTGCGTTGTCCTTGATCCACACTATTCACAATCAAGTCGCGCCCTTCGTGTTTGTTGAGGCGCCACCCGGGTGACCCTTGCCGAGTAATCTTCAGGTCGCCACCGTTCCACGCTACCCGTGGGTAGACGGGCATTGTCTGTGTTTCTTGGGCGATTTTTTCAATGCGATATTCGATTTGATACGGATTAAAAAACACCTGGTATTCGTCACCAGTACCATTTGAGGCCGGACGTTGCACGATTTCAATCATGCGCGCCAACTCTTCACTGCTCCAGACGTATTCTTTGTTGCTGACCTGGATAGTCAACGGCGCACCTACCAATATGGTGATACGTGCTTGGGCAGCCGCAATTGCGGCATCATCCACTCGTGGCAACAGCTCACGGGTAGCGATGGTGATTTGCTGACTAGCAAGGAGCGGCAACGTTTCGCGGATGCGTGCCACGGTTTCATCAATCAGCAACATGCGCCCGCGTGCACCACGTTGGGAGACCAATGTGGTACCGTCAATGTACACACGCGGATCGCGGGCGGGCACATCGATGACCCGTGACAATCGCGCCACGCTGGCTTGGGTTTTGTGCTCGTCCACCACCACCATGACCGGCACAGAGACACTTTGTTGGAGGGTCTGCCAAATAGTTTGCATGTTACCAATCATGTCGCGGGTACGACCGATGGTGTAGGCTTGTTGTACGCTATCCTCAATGTGCATCTGCAGACCGAGCTCTTCACCCGAGACCCGCCACGATTTCCCCTCAAAATTCAATATCACAGGGACATCGATGAACGACCGAAAGTGGGAATACAGTGCTTGTTCGGCTTCATCGACTTGCAACCCACCCACATTGACGCCCAACACGAAAATGTTGGGATAGATGCGTTGTTGGTAACGCCGTTCAATCGACAAAAACCACAGCCCACCTGCAGCCAACAAAATAAGCGCAACAAGCAACCCGCTCATCATGAGCTGAGCGCGACGTTGCATCTGCCGCCGCCGCAACGTGAGCGCACGACTGCGTTGTTGGGCGGTACTCCCGCGTAGCGGATCTGTATGACGATATTCAGGTGACACAACCGTGCTCCCAATAAAGTAAAAACTCTACACCAATATATTACAACAACATTACTCATTTCATGGGTGTTTCAACGTGATACCTGGCTAGAATTCAACTGACACGTGGATTAATTGCGATCAGGTGTGTTCTTGCGTACGCGGCGTTGTGACCGCCGTGGCCAATTCACCGACAAACCACCATGGCGCCGCAGACTTTCGATGACTCGGGCATTCAAGATACGCAGTCGTTTGCGGCTTTCGTCACCCACATGTTGGCGCCGTAACCAGTGCGGCAATGCAGCCAAAATCAGTGGGTGCTTGCGAATAACAGGTGGGTCAATTGCGAGTTGCTCCAAGATGATATCGGCGATACGCTGCGCACCATCGCGTGGCACTGCGTCACTGAGACGCGCCGCCATGGTCGCACGTACCGCAGGGTCTGCCAACTTGGTAACAGCAGCCACGATGTCGGGAATACGCTGCGAATATTCGCCGAGACCGCGTTGCAGCACGAAATCGATGTTGCCGCGCTCTTGGATGCCAACTGCTTCGGTAATAATCACCGGACGACGCATCACCAACGCTTCCATGAGTGTGCCTGGTCCCGCTTTGGTAACGACCACATCACTGGCTGCCATCAGTTGTTCCATGTTGTCTACAAAGCCGTAGATATGCACATGTGCAGGGAGTGCCAAGCGCTGTAATTCGGCACGCAACGACGCATTGCGCCCCGTAACAACCAACAACTGCGCTGCAGGATGCGTGTTGTGTAATGCGACAACCAACTCGCGCAGACGACCCGAGCCCACCCCACCAGCTGTCAGGAGCAACGTGTATCGTGCGCTGTCGAGCCCAGTGTGCGCACGCGCCTCGTCCACCGTCAACGTGCATGCCGTAAATTTCGGATGCACGGGAAAGCCCGCATAAACCACATTCTCGGCAGGCATCCCCTGTTTGATCAACAAATCGACGGCCTCGTAGGTCGGCGCAATACACAAATCAGCGTCGAGGTCACCCCACGCAGTATGCAAACTCACCAAATCGGTAACCACCGTGATAAAGCGAAATGGCATGTTGTAGGTGCGCCGGGCATGGCCAATAAAGCGGTTGGCAAGTGGATGCACTGACACGATCAGATCTGGTTTGTACGATTCAATGGTGCGATGAATATTGCGTTGTGCGGACACGTATGCAATTTGTGAAATTGTGTCAATCCGTCTACGTCCATTGGTAAGTTGGAACAACAAATTGAACAACGGCAACCAGCGTGTGGACAAATCGTCATACAACCCAGGAGCATTGCGCAACAACGGCAACCCGGTGCTCGTAATCATGTCAATGGTGTTGTATTCGAAACCCTGGGTATGTGGATGCTGGAGTAATGCGGCGTGCAATGCTGCTGCACCAGAGCGATGCCCACCACCCGTGTCAGAAATTGCGAAAAGAATGCGATAACGTCGACTCATACGGCTCCTCTCACAATACCGCAATATCCATGATTGTCATCAATCATGCCTATTACGTTCTGTACTACTATCCTACCATACCCTGCAACGATTGGATACATTCCCCCAAACGGGGGATTATTTTGATGCACATTGGGGGATACACATCACCACCACATTCACATATGCTACGTGCACCAAGGGTTTTGTTGATACAAAAAGGAGTAAATCCTATGCCATCAACGACTGCACTACGCTCCTACTGGCATCGTCGCCCGGCTGGTCCACCCGTCCTCCATGCTCAGCTCTTTGGGCAAACCACATGCCACGTCAATCACACGCCCATCACTCCCCAGTTGTGGCGCAATCGGCGCGCCTTCGATTTGCTTTTGCAACTCATCAATGCGGAGCGCCATACGGTAGCACGCACCACCATGACAACCCAACTCTGGCCAGATCTCGATGACCAATCGGCAGCCAACAACTTGCGTGTTTCGTTGCATCGACTACGCAACATTCTGGCTGCCGTCACCCCGCATAGCGATACCTTGATACACGCCACACCGCAATACATCATTCTCACTCTGCCCACTGGCAGTAGTATTGACGCACTTGAGTTTGCAGACGCAGTGCATCGGCTACGGTTCACGCGTGATGCCCACTATGCACTGCCACTACTCCGTCGTGCCTGCGATCTCTACCAAGGCAATTACCTGGCAGATCAGCCACCCGATGATTGGATTTTTGCTCTCCGCGAACACTATGCCACCGCATTTGCGGATATGTCACTGCGCCTTGGGCGCATCTTGTTGGACAAACATCTCCACCCCGAACTCGTCGAACGCATGTGGCAACTGTTGAACCACGACCCGAGTAGCGAAGGCGCTCATCAACTACTGATGCAGTCGTATTTGGCCACAGGGAATCACGACATGGTACGCCGTGTCTACCAGAGTTGTCAGACCATGTTGTGGCAACACCTCGGGTTACATCCCCATCAACACACCACGGACATCTACACACAGGTATCCACGGGCTAAGCTCATACCACAACCTGCTCGTTTTCTCGTATAATAGGGGGTATTACGACAGACTGTGGTAGCACACGATGGCATATACGTTTGCACAAGCACTCATTGATTGGCAACTCAACCAACAACGCCGGCGCCGGCCGTTGTCACCTGCGACCATTGCATCGTATGGTGATGCGTGGCACTCATTTATGCATTGGGCACATGCAAATCAACGGCATGACGTGGCAGACATCACTGCGACCGATGTAGCAGATTGGCTCAATACACTCACCCGTCATGCAGATGGTAGTGTGCTGACCTATAGTCACGGTGCATTAGCGATATGTCGCTTTTTAGCAGATCGCAAGCTCCTGAGCTGTGATGTGTCGTTGATTGCCATGCATGCCAGCGATGCACGCCCACGGACGACACCGAGTCGCGCCCCCGACGTTGCTGATTTGCGCCGTCTGGTCAGCTTTTATGACCACGAGCTCCCCGCAGGCCCTATACAGAGCAAAGCCGAACGCATGCGATTGAGCCAATTGCGTAATGCGGCGCTGTTGCATCTGTTGTTTTCGACTGCATCGCGCATCTCCGAAGTACTCGCCCTTGACACCAGCGACCTCAAAGGTGATCATGGCATGCTCGCCAATCGTGTCTCGGTCATCGGCAAGGGTGACAAACGGCGTACCGTGTTTGTTCGTCCACATGCTCGTACTGCACTCGAACGCTACTTGTTAGCACGGCGGGCATCGTTTCCACATGCAACGGCACTCTTTATTTCGCATGGGCCCCGAGGTGCTGGCCACCGCCTCAACCGGATTGCAGCGTGGGGTATTGTCACACACGCTGCGCTGACACTCGCTGATACCGTGGCCGCATCTGGCAAGCTGGCCGAAGCACGCCTGCTCCGCGATACCACACCACATACTTTTCGCCATTTTGTCGCCATGTGGCTCCTCAACGAAGGGGTGCAACTTTCCGAGGTTTCGGCAATTTTGGGGCATGCCAGTACACGAATCACTGAGCAGTACTATGCCCGTCATACCGATAGTCGCCTCGCCGAAGTGCACGACCAGTTTGCAGCAGACCCACTCGCCGAATAACAGTCGCAACACCGCTCTCATTATTTTATGAGTTGAATATCAGCCCCAATCCGTGCTATACTCGCAGTCAGGATTGTTGTCAGATTGATGTAAACATCACATCAGACACTTTTCAACGCATCATGATGCAATAATCAACATCTGATTATGCGCATACGACATGACCTGACACACTGATTATTGACATATAACGTGCCACGCAATCACATGGTTTGAGTGGCACCTGGGAGTACTTCCGGCATGGTCGATCATTCTCAATCACAACCCGAGCTTTTACGACGAGCCCAGCAACGGCGGCGTGATTACGAACGCGTAGACAGCATGACGAGCATCACAGATCGTATCCCTACGCTACATACACTCCTCAAAAACCCCGAATCATTGTTGGAACGCATCCCACCACGCGCAATCATGCACATCTTGGTGATTGCCATCATCCCCCTCGCCATGTTGGCGAGTCGGATTGATGTTGTCAATCGTGACATGAACGCTTCCGCAGTCACAACCACCATCAGTGACAATGGTGACGGATTTACTGTTGATGTGGCACCACTCACCGTGGATGCGGTTGGGACAATTGGTGATAATCCACTCAGCGAAAGCGAAGATTTACCCGTGCCACTTTCGGTGGTATCGCGCAATCAGGTGCTTGCACCAGTGGTCGTACCAGTTACTGTCACCGTCGACAACGCATTCATGCGCAATGGCCCGGGCATCAATTACGACCCCATCACCCGTGCTGAAGCCGGCTTAGCGCTGCAAGTTATTGGTAAATACGGTGACTGGTATCAAGTACGTGAACGCGTAGATACACCAGTTTTCTGGATGGCCGGAGAACTTTTGTCACTCCCCGAAGATGCACCAAGCACGATTTTTGATCTCTTTGATAATGAAATCCCCCCACCCCCACCACCACGCATTGCTATTGTGCGTGAATCCGGTCTCACCATGCGTGATGGTCCGGGGACCAACTATGTGGCCATTACCACACTCAAACTCAACGCCAATGTGGAGTTAATTGAGCGCTACCAGGACTGGTATCACATCGGCGTCGAGAATAACGTGGATGGCTGGGTGCGAGCCGACTTCCTCGAAGTCACGCCCGACATCGCAAAGCGTGTCATAACCGCCGACAGTATCCCCGATCCATCACCAGAGCTCGTGGCAATTATTACTGGTGATACCGTCAATTTGCGCCGTGGGCCCGATTCACGCCACGCAAAACTGGATACAGTGGCCAAAGGGCAACGACTCGATTTGATTGGCAAATACAAAGACTGGGTACAGGTCAGCTACAACAACAAAAAAGCCTGGGTGTTCCGCGAATTGTTGAGTGTATCGTCACATGTGCTCCGCCGTGTACCAACCACATCCGATTTCCCCGCACTCCCCGTCGCACCCGTCAAAACCAAGTACACAAATATTTCAACGAGTAGTGATGTGGCCAACATTGCCCTGCAGTATGTCGGCTACCGCTATGTGTGGGGCGGGACTACACCCAAGAGTGGATTTGACTGTAGCGGATTGATGCAATATGCGTTCAAACAAGTGGGCGTGGATATTCCACGTATCGCCGCATCTCAGTTCAATGCGAGTAATGGCGTACAAATCAGCGGCATCGAAAACTTAGCAGCCGGTGATTTGCTCTTTTTCACGGGGTTCAACTCTCGTGGACGCCGTGGTATTACGCACGTGTCAATGTATCTCGGCAACGGCAAAATGGTGCATGCCATGAACCCAAGTTACGGCATCCAAGTTTCCAATTTCTTCGATGATTTCTGGTTGCGCCACTACTACGGTGCGGTGCGTATCCGCCGCTAGCATACCGATGAGCACCCCGCAATCCTCACCTGTGCATTGCACACAGGTGAGGATTTTTTGTACACCAACTCCCCCGTATATGCAAAATATGTACACATTATCATGTGTTTGTGTGTACACTGTATGCAGATACACCTGCACTCATCTGTACAAAAGGAGTCCGCATGAAAGGATTAATCCTCAGTGGTGGCAAAGGGACACGTCTGCGTCCCATCACGTACACCAGTGCCAAACAACTCGTCCCTGTGGCCAACAAGCCCGTACTTTTCCGCGTCATCGAGACGATTCGTGATGCAGGCATTACCGACATTGGAGTGATTGTGGGTGATACCGCAGCCGAGGTACAAGCCGCGGTGGGCGATGGGAGTCATTGGGGCGTCAAAATCACCTACATCCAACAAGATGCACCACTCGGTTTGGCACATGCGGTCAAAATCGCCCACCCCTTCCTCGGTGATGAGCGCTTCGTGATGTTTTTGGGTGACAACTGTATCCAAGGTGGCATCTCGGGATTGATTCAGCAGTTCCAAACCAGCAACTACAACGCCCAAATCGTCCTCAAAGAAGTGCCAAATCCGCGCTCATACGGTGTAGCCGAACTCAACCCGGATGGCAGTATTTTGCGCCTCGTCGAAAAGCCCAAAGAGCCCAAATCAAACTTGGCGTTGGTTGGCATCTACATGTTTGACCACACGATTTGGCAGGCAATCGATTCCATCAAACCATCGTGGCGGGGTGAGCTCGAAATCACCGATGCCATTCAAGCCCTGGTTGACGGTAAAAAAGTCGTCTTCCCATATGTGCATCGCGGCTGGTGGATTGACACCGGCAAAAAAGACGACATGCTCGAAGCCAACCGCCTCGTCCTCGAAGAGCTCCCCGAACAACAGACAGGCACCGTCGATGCAAACTCACGCCTGATTGGCAAAGTCATCGTAGAGGCTGGTGCCGAAGTCATCAATAGCACGATTCGTGGGCCAGCCATCATCGGCGAAGGCACGCGCATCATTAATTCGTATGTGGGGCCGTTTACGTCGATTTATCACCACTGTACGATTGAAAACAGCGAAATCGAGCATTCCATTGTCCTTGAACACTGCCGCATCAATGATCTGCCAGGTCGCTTGTGCGACAGCCTGATTGGTCGGCACGTGGATATCTCACGCTCCTCGATGCGCCCGAGTGCCTATCGAATGGTGCTTGGTGACCATAGTCATGTGGACGTACTCTAGTCATCCACGGTGCACCGAATTCCCCATAGACGACCGCAGGAGCAGTACCCCTGCGGTCGTCTGCGCATGCATTCTAGCTAACTGGTTGTGTCAGTATAGTCGATGTCTGATACCTGCATGAGTTTATCCCAGCGGTGATATGCGTCGACATGCCGAATCGTACCCGTCGTGGCACGCATGACCACCGAATGCGTGCGGGCGCCACCAGTACCATACTGCACACCACGCAAAAAATCCCCCGTGGTAATCCCTGTCGCAGCGAAATAGACATTCTCGCCTTTGACTAAGTCGTGTGTATGATAGATGCGTTCAGCATCGATGCCTTGAGTCGCCAACACTGCACGTTCGGCATCGTCACGCGCCCACACTTTGGTCTGGATTTCACCACCTAGACACTTGAGCGCACAGGCGGTCACAACTGCTTCGGGCGCACCACCAATCCCCATCAGCATGTCAGCAGGAGCATCCTCGACAGCAGTCATGACTCCTGCTGCCACATCACCATGTTGAATCAGGCAAATACGGGCACCGGTGGCACGGATTTCACGGATGAGTTGGATGTGACGTGGGCGATCGAGTACCACCACCGTGATATCGGATACACGCCGACGCAAGGCATTGGCTACCGCATGAATGTTGTCGGCAGTAGATGCATTGATATCAACCACCCCACGGGCAGCTTCGCCAACAGCGAGTTTTTGCATGTAGGGCACACCATTCCAGGCATGCAAGGCACCACGCTCTGCCACGGCAATCACTGCAATCGCACCGGGCATTCCTTCCGCAAGTAATGTGGTCCCTTCGACGGGGTCAACCGCAATATCCACTGCTGGTGCCTCGCCCGTACCAACTCGTTCACCGGTATAGAGCATGGGGGCATTGTCTTTTTCGCCCTCACCAATGACGACCACACCATCCATACTGATACTTGCCAATGCAAAACGCATCGCATCAACTGCTGCTTGATCGGCAGCATCCTTGGCACCACGACCCATCCAGCGGGCTGCACGCAAGGCAGCAGCTTCGGTACAACGCACCAAATCAAGTCCCAAATTGCGATCAAGATGCATCATTGCCTCCATCATCGTATTCCTATAGAGTGATACGTATCAGATGGTCAAATAGTCCTATCATGGAGTAGGTACGTGGGTGTGCTCGCTGTATTAACGAAGCGTAAGAATTGACAGCGCCGGCGACGACTGAGGCGTTTTTTCCTTGACAAGCCCTAGCGCATTCACTATAGTTAGCTGTGGTTAGCAGTCACACCTGTTGACTGCTAAATCGTGAAGTACATTTTTGAGGAGGATGACACGGACATGAGTGCAAACTTCCGCATCCGACCGTTGGCCGACCGCGTAGTAGTCAAGCCGGCCGATCGCGAGGAAAAGACCAAAGGCGGCATTTTTCTGCCCGACACCGCCAGCAAAGAGCGCCCCATGGAGGGTGTGGTGCAGGCCGTAGGTGAGGGGCGCCGCACCGACAATGGTCAACTGGTACCAATGAGCGTCAAGGTAGGCGACCGCGTGTTGTTCGCCAAGTACAGCGGGACCGAATACAAGGTCGACGAAATCGATTACTTGGTGTTGGCCGAAAAAGACATCCTCGGCGTCATCGAGGGATAGTTTCTCGCGTTTTATACCACAGTTCTGAGGAGTAAATACGTAATGGCAAAGCAGTTGTATTTCAATGAAGAGGCTCGCCGCGCGCTGAAGCGTGGTGTGGATGCCGTCGCCGATGCCGTCAAGACCACCCTTGGTCCGCGCGGTCGCAACGTTGCTATCGACAAGAAGTTTGGCGCACCTACCGTCACACATGATGGTGTCACTGTCGCCAAAGAAATCGAGCTCAAGGATCCATTTGAGAACATGGGCGCCCGTTTGTTGGTAGAAGTTGCCACCAAGACCAACGACATCGCTGGCGACGGCACCACCACCGCCACTGTGTTGGCACAGGCCATCGTCACCGAAGGCCTCAAGATGGTCGCCGCCGGCCACAACCCCATGATGATTCGCCGTGGTCTCGACCGCGGTGCCGAAGCCCTCATCGCCAAGTTACGCGCCTCGGCTAAACCAGTGCGTGACCGTGCCGACATTGCCCACGTGGCTTCGATTTCGGCCGCTGACCGCGAAATCGGCGAAATCATTGCTGAAGTGATGGAAAAAGTTGGCAAAGATGGCGTCATCACTGTCGAAGAATCCAAGGGTATCGCCTTTGAAAAGGAATACACCGAGGGTATGCAGTTCGACCGCGGTTACATCTCAGCCTACTTCGTCACCAATAGCGAGCGTATGGAGTCAGAGCTCGAGAATCCCTACATTCTCATCACTGACAAGAAAATCAGCGCCATCCAAGAAATCCTGCCCGTGCTCGAAAAGACCCTGCAGGTTACCAAGAATCTGGTCATTATCGCCGAAGACGTTGATGGCGAAGCCTTGGCAACCCTGGTCGTCAACAAGTTGCGCGGCAACGTCAACGTGCTCGCAGTCAAGGCACCTGGCTTTGGCGATCGCCGCAAGGCCATGTTGCAGGACATTGCCATCCTGACCGGTGGTACGCTGATTAGCGAAGAAATCGGTCGCAAGCTCGACAGTGCTACCATCGAGGACCTCGGTCGTGCCCGCCGCATTGTTTCAGACAAAGACAACACCACCATCATCGAAGGCAACGGCAACGAAAAGGCCATCAAGGCCCGTATCGAGCAGATTCGCCTCCAGATCGAGCAGACCACCAGCGACTTCGACCGTGAAAAGTTGCAGGAGCGCTTGGCCAAGCTGGCCGGTGGTGTGGCTGTCCTCAAGGTCGGTGGTGCCACCGAGCCCGAGCTCAAGGAAAAGAAGCACCGCGTTGAAGACGCCCTCTCAACTGCCCGCGCGGCCGTCGAAGAAGGTATCGTCCCCGGCGGTGGTGTGGCACTTATCAACGCCATCTCGGCCCTCGATGATGTCAAAGTCAATCACGAAGACGAAGTCTTTGGCATCCGTATCTTGCGCCGCGCTCTCGAAGAGCCCATGCGCATCTTGGCCCGTAACGCCGGCGAAGAAGGCTCCGTCATCATCGACGCCGTGCGCCGCATCCAGCAGGAAAAGAACGACACCAGCTTTGGCTATAACGTCATGACTGGTCAGTTTGTCAACCTGGTGGCCGAAGGCATCATCGACCCCGTCAAAGTCACCCGCAGTGCCGTGCAGAACGCAATCTCGATTGCGGCCTTGATCTTGACAACCGATGCATTGATTGCTGACCTCCCAGAGGATAAGCCCGCCCCACCGATGCCCGGTGGTGGTGGCATGGACTTCTAGTCCACATCCACGAGTACCACAACCGCCCACAGTGCACTGGCACTGTGGGCGGTTGCGTTATCACATGGTACACTACACACATGCACACAATATCACAGCGTTATGTCTGGGTCGTGTTTTGGCTGTGTTGCGCATGGTACGTCTTTACGGCGAGTGGGCACACCTATTCACCCGATGAAGAAACCATGTACGCGGTGACACGTGCCATCGTTCATACTGGTCAGGTCAACATCGTGACGGATGGATCCGAGGCACTTGCCGCCTTACGACCATCACCGATTGGCGCCGTAGCACCCTATGGCATTTTGCCGTCGCTCCTCGCTATCCCCTTGTATATTATCGGGTTGCTCCTATCACCTACCACTGCAACGCAGTGGGAAATGACGCATCTCTTTGTATCACTCTGCAATGCGCCGATTTCAGCGGGGTGTGTTGCACTTTTTTTGCGCATCCTGTTGCGGTTACGCCTACCGTCAGCAACTATCATCATCTTGACCATCACCTACGCCATCGGCGCATTAACATGGCCCTATGCGCGTACGTTTTTTTCTGAGCCACTCACCACGCTGCTCGTCTTGTGGAGCATCGATGCAGCCATGGTGGCACATGCAAATCCCCACCACACCCGCGGGTTCATGGTGATCAGTGGGCTGATGGCTGGGCTCCTCTTGCCTACACGTATCGCAGCTAGCACCATGATTCCACTTATCGGGTTATATGCCATCGTCTACGCATTGCCCCATCAGCGCCTGCGTACAGTCATCGCTTGGGGGCTTGGTGTTATCCCAGGTGTACTTCTCTTTGCTGGATACAACTACATTCGCTATCATGCGCTGTTGGTCACCGGCTATTCCTCTGAGGTCACTGCATTTGTCAACCCACTCAGCATTGGCATCCCCGGACTCTTGATCCATCCCTTTACTGGCCTGTTGTGGTTTGTGCCAATGCTCATCGTTGCGCCCATAGGAGCCTGGTATTTATGGAGCACGCATCGGCACATGGTCGTGCTCGCGCTTGCGCTGGTCAGTAGCCAAGTGTTGTTGTATGCAGGGTGGAATGCCTGGGATGGTGGTGGGGTATGGGGACCGCGCTTTCTCGTGCCAATCGTGCCATTTGCGCTCATCATGTGCAGTGGTATCTGGCTCGCATCACGCACCATTGCCACACGTGTGGCACTCCCCATCATGGGCATCAGTATTATCATCAACATTCTCGGTTGCGCCGTGAATTTTAGCATTGATAGCAATCTGCCCTATCCACGGGTTCCACCAATCGTGGCGCATGCACAAATTGCCTGGCAACGTTGGTCAGTTGCTAGCATACCCGACCAGAGTTGTCTGCTACAGGCAGGTTGGTACCCAAGCGAAGCGAGCGATGGCTACCTCTTTCAGCGCAGTGGTGCCACTGCCACCATCAGCTGTCACACGCAAACATTCACACGCATCACGCTGATGCTCGATGATCGGCGCCCACCCCAAGCCCCTGAATCGGCGATGACATTGCGCATCAACAACGCCACCCCAACACACATTCCGGCAGGGCAACTACGTATAGTACAACTGCTGGCACCAACCACTATCACACGCATTCAACTCACCAATACACCGTGGAATCCAGTGATGATTGGCTACAGCGATCGCAACGATGACCTCGGCCCTGCGATTGTATCCATCAGTGCCAAACCAGCATTGAATGCCGTCTATGACGCATCTGTGGCGCCCATCCCCATCACACTCAGGGCACGGTGGGCATGGTACTACCACCCCACCAATCATCATCTCCTCGACTGGTGGGGGTGGTATATTACGCTGACAGCTCTCAGTCCTTGGTATGGCTGGATTTGGGCCGGGTTTATGGGATGTGTCGTAACGCTGTGTGGCATTGCGGTGTGGCCAATCTGGCGTACACACGTTTATCGCCAGCGGGCATAACGTGCCAGTGGGTGTGGCATTGTGCGTTCATACTGGACAAGACGCTGTATTTCGTTGGCAACTGTCTGTGCGGCATGGGGCATACCGATGCGTCGCGCTGCCACTGCCATACTATGGCGGATATCGCTGTCTGCAAGCAACATGCGCGCATATCCGACAAACTGTGCGGTATCGTGTGCATACAAACCCGCACCTGCCTGCATGACAAATGTGCGATTGCCCTCTTCTTGACCAGGTGCTTCACCATAAAAAACCATCGGCTTGCCCGCTGCCATGCACTCGCTCACCGTCAGACCACCTGCTTTGGATGCAACCACATCACAGGCATGCATCATATCAGCAAGTGGTACAAAATCATAGATGTGCACCTGTTGTTGCCACGGGTACTGGCGTAGCTCGTCTGCTAACGCACTATTGCGCCCTGCCACAATCGCCAGCTGTACTGGTACTGCTGCTGCGTCGAGTGCATAGGCCATGTCACGGACCGGTCCCACGCCGGCCCCGCCACCGAGCAAAAGCAGCGTGGGCATGGTCGCATCCCAACCGAGCTCGTGGCGCAACTCGCTCACCGATGCGCGTGGTGCGACAAATGCTGGCTGTATGGGTAACCCGGTATGCACCAACTTCCGGACGTCAATACCACACTTGACTGCTTTATCACGTACCACCACGCTTGGTACTGCGATGAGGTCATCTTGGGTGCTAAACCATGCACGATGCACGTTGCCCAAATCGGTGACAACCGTCATCATGCGCGGGCGCTTCCATTTGGGCAACGATCCAGCCAGAATACGCGTTAATAACGGATACACACTCACCACAACCCGTGGCTGATGTGCCGCCACCAAAGCGACTAACGAGCGCCGTAACGTGGAGGCCAGTGAATACTCCAACAGCACATCAAGCCCCGGCGCATCAGTGATTTCATGGGCAAAGGCGTACTGTTCTGGGGCACTATTGACCACTTCAAGGTACAATTTTTCGGCTCGTGCCACTGCCTGTGAGGCCATTGGGTGGTGTGCAGGATTCACAACCACCGGGGTGGCGAATGGAGTGATGTGTTGCGCAATGGCTGCAGCCGCACTACGATGACCACTCCCTGCATCACTTGTCAAAATCAGGACGGTTGGAGATGGTGTCATGACATGTCCTTTGGTGTGTTGTGTTGGCTATGTGCATGTTGCGCACCTTGGAGCCACATCTCCGTATGCTACTCATGTTCATTCTATGCAATCATTGTTAATTAACGCTAAAAATATGGTAAGTTTTTGCTCTATATTGAGACAGTCATGTAAATCAACGCCCTCGGCGTGCCTGTAGTACACTAATATCAGTCATAGTGACATGATGCACTCAGTCACGATATCAAAGGATTGGCATGCATACGCCCAAACTATTTCGTCGAAGCATCATTGAGCATACACGAAACGCATCGCCCATCACTCCACGCTGTCCGCATGCCCCGCCCCGCGACATGTGTGGCGGATGTACGTTTGGGCATGTGGCCTATGCTGATCAGATCAATGCCAAACAACAGGCACTTGTGCACCTGTGGCAAGAGCTACTCCCCGCTGATATGCCCACTCCTCAAATTGTGGCATCGCCCGACGACTACACATATCGCACGCGTATGGATTTTATTGCAAGCAAAGGGCGCTTTGGGTTACGCCGTGGCGGCAAATTCAACTACATCATCGATTTGTCCACCTGCCACCTGATCCCCCCTGAAGCATTTGCAGTAGCGCATGGGATGTGGCAACACAGCCAAGCACTAGGACTGCCCGACTATAATTTACGGAGCCACGAAGGGTTTTTGCGCTATATCGTGGTGCGTCGTAGCCCGCACAATCAGTACCTAATTGCCATGATTACCAGCCAGCCGCGTGACGAACACGATGAAGCGGCTATGGCACAAATCGCTCAAACCGCCTTGGCGAATCCTGCAGTTGTTGGAGTGCATTGGCTACGCAACGACGGTCCTGCAGATGTGTCGTTTGGTACGCCCTACAAGCAATGGGGAGCAGCGCTGTTGTCGATGCATGTTGGCGGCAATGTGCTGGCAATCGGGCCCAACACGTTCTTTCAAAATAACGTCTATCTGCTTGAGCACCTCCTCGGTGCCATCACCACCGCAGTGGGTGATGCCGCCCACGTAGCCGATTTGTACGGTGGTGTGGGCACGATTGCCTTGAGTTTGGCATCACGCGTCGGGCATGTCCACAGCGTGGAATCGTTCGCAGAAAGTGTCACACTCTGTCAACACAATATCAACCATTCGAACCACCGCAATGTCACCTGTGAAGTTGCCGACGTGGCCACTTTTTTACGTCAACATCCGTCACATTTTGATACAATGGTTGTAGATCCCCCACGTGTTGGGCTTGGACCCGATGTTTGTCACGAAATTCTGCGGCATGCGCCGCAACGGCTTGTGTATGTTTCGTGTAATCCGCTGTCACAGGTTGCAGATGCAACCGTCTTGTTATCAGATTATCGCTTGGTGTCGCTCGCAGGATACGACATGTTTCCACAGACACCTCACTTTGAGACGCTCGCTGTTTTTGTGCGACGCACAGCGCCTACGGTGACCACATGACGTTTCGACCCGACATTTTGTGCCCACGATGTCGCCGTATCAATGCGCGGCGCGCGAGTAGCTGCCGTTATTGCAACCAGGCACTCGGGTTTGTTGACGGCAACAACTGCTACTATTTGACGCGTGTCATCAAGACGGGCGGTCAGGCGGTGATTTTTGAGGCGATTGATGAGAATAGCAATCGTACCTATGCCATCAAAGAAATCGTCTTACCACTCGACCCAGATCGTGCCCTAGACGCCTTCCAACGCTGTGCCATCGAAGCACGACTTCTGGCCACACTTGCCCATCCTGGGATTCCACAGTTTTATAGTTGTATCATCGAAAATGGGCGCGTCTATATTGTCATGGATCTTATCCGGGGCACCGACCTCGAAGATTTACTGCGCAGCAAAGGTCAACTCAGCGAACGCGATGTGCTTTCAGTGGCCAATCAAGCCTGTGATATCCTCCACTATTTGCACACCTTACCGTCACCGGTCATCTTCCGTGATGTCAAACCATCCAACATCATGATTGATGCTGAAGACTTTGTCACGATGATCGACTTCGGCATCGCTCGCTTTACCAATAACCAACGTGGCAGCATCATGGGGACACCAGGCTATGCGCCACCCGAGCAGTACCGTGGCGACGTATCCGTGGCATCAGATATCTACGCCCTTGGTGCGACCATGCATCACCTGCTAACGGGGCGCGACCCGCGCGGGCAAAAGCCATTCACCTTTTTGTCCGTACGTGACCTTGCACCGCACGTGTCACCGTTGACTGCAAACGTGGTCACACATGCCCTCCACATAGAGCCTGAGGCACGCTTTGCAACCGCACTCGAAATGCGCAACGCAATTCGCGCCGTCATTCGGAGTGAAGAAACCAATATCCTTCCGGTGATTCGTGACACATCGCCGATTCCAATGCGCACCCCGTCTGCTGAATTAACGACCGTCAACTTGCCGTCGACGGTCGTTGAAACGCGCCAAATCATGCCCACAAGCCAGCCACTCGTCCCCACCAAAGAATTGGGATTTGCACCGCCACTGGCACATGTGACGGTCACGTTGGCACCACCATCACTACCTGCATTGCCTGCCATTCCACTTGCCCCCCCACCAGCTCGCGGCAATCCATGGCGCTGGTTGATCACGTTTATCATCGTTGTCACCATTCTGATTGGCAGTGTGTGGTACATCCGTTTCGGCCAATACCTGCTTGTGCCAACCATCCCACAGACTATCACCGTCCCATTCGAGGTAACCGTCGCACCAGATGCCGATATCAACGCAAGTTTCTATGCGGCGGCAGATGCGTATGTTCGTGAAACCTATGGAACACGGATGCGCATCGTGGCAACCCCCCAATTCGACAAACGCCCACCAGAGGTGGTGGCGCAGCAAACCGATGGCTCCACGCAGTACCGCGGTGTACTCGTCATCGATATTGCACCGTAGCACTACTCAAACAATCGTTGCTGATGCTGACTCCCTGGTAGTGGTACCCGTATTGTTTGGGCAATCAAGAGTGGCATGCGCTGGTGGTGTGTCATCTGCCAGTAGTCGGGGTCGGCAGCCTCAGTCAGCATAAAGACTCTGCCTGCGGCCACAATCCCGTAAATACCATAATCGATACCAAACCACACTCCCTGCTCGTAACCCGCCATCACGGGTATCGTCACTGGGACTGGGTGATAGCGTTGCCACTTTCCTGCCTGCAGACTTTCGTGTTTCACCCACCCCGTGGCCGGCAGATCGCTGATTTCGTTGCGATTCCCCCAGCGCATGAGTTGTGCCGGTGCATCAGCACACTGCACTGGCAAGACCGGTATTCCTTGCCAATACCGTGACTCGTAGATGCCAGCAGGCATGGTGCTCACCGGCAAAAGCGCATCATTCACATCATGCCATGCAAAGCGGACTGCACCACACATATCCCCTCCATTCACACCACATTCATGACAATTTGATTAAAATTCACTGACTGTAATGATACTGCACATGCTATAATATGTAGCACACATTGTTGGTCGACGAGTATCGTACTCAATATACGAAAATGGTCTATTATGAATGATTTTGTTCATTTGCACGTCCACTCTGAATATAGCCTCCTTGATGGCTATGCCACACTCAATGGGATTGTGACACGCGCTGCTGAACTCGGCATGGACAGCATTGCGGTAACCGATCATGGCGTCATGTATGGCGCTATTGATTTCTACAATGCGGCCAAAAAAGCCAACATCAAGCCGATTATTGGACTCGAAGCCTACATGGCTCCCGGGCGGCGCAGTGATGCCACCCAACGCGGAGCACGCAACTACCACCATCTGGTCACATTGGCGACCAATATGACCGGCTATCGCAACCTCGTCAAACTGACCACCAAAGCACATCTCGAAGGCATGGGCTCCAAGGGGGTCTTTGCCCGCCCACGCATTGACCGCGATTTACTCCAACAGCACCACGAAGGATTAGTGGTCACGTCTGCGTGTATCGCTGGTGAAGTAGCACAACACATCCAAAATCGCCAACCCGACAAAGCGCGTGAAACCGCTGCCTGGTTTCGCGATTTACTTGGTCCCGACCGATATTTTCTCGAGCTCCAACTCCACGAAAACGCACCTGAACTCGAAGAAATCAATGCCGAACTCGTCAAAATCGGCCAAGAGCTCGGTATCCCACTCGTGGCGACCTGTGACAGCCACTTCATCCATGCAAGTGACCTCGATGCGCACCGCATGGTGATGGCGATGGGCTTCAACATGACACTCAACGAGCTCTGTGCCAAAAAATACGACATGGACGAAAGCTATCACATCCTGTCGGCTGATGATGTCTGGAAGCGCTTCAAACGCTACGGCACCGCCCCCATCGAGAACACGCGGCGCATCGCTGACATGGTCAATCTCAAGCTCGACTTCGGTCGCGTTGAGCTCCCCGCCTTTGAAATCCCTGCCGGGCATGATGCATCATCCTACCTGCGCTTTGTCTGCGAAGAAGGCCTAATGCGGCGCTTCAACGGCACTCCGCCAGTCGGCTACCCAGAACGCTTAACCTACGAACTCGACGTCATCAACCAAACTGGCTTCCCCGACTACATGCTCATCGTGTGGGACTATGTATCATATGCACGCCGCAACGGCATCCCGTGCCTGCCTCGTGGCTCGGCTGGTGCGTCGTTGGTGCTCTACTGCCTCGGCATCACTGATGTCGACCCGGTGGCCAACAAGCTACTCTTTGAGCGCTTCCTCAGCCCCGAACGCCTCGAAATGCCCGATATCGACGTCGACTTTGCCGATAGCCGCCGCAGCGAAATTCTCGACTATATTGCAAGCAAGTATGGTCGCGAAAACACCGCCCAAATCATCACCTACGGTACACTCGGCGCCAAAGCCGCTATCCGTGACGTGGGGCGCGCCCTCGACATCCCACTTTCTGAGGTCGACCGTATCGCCAAACTCATTCCAGCCAACCCCAACATTACCCTCAAGGATGCCCTCGAAAAAGCACCTGAGTTCAAACAACTCTACGAATCGAGTGGTGAGACCCAGCAAATCATTGACTGGGCGAAACGCATCGAGGGACGCATGCGCAACGTGGGGACGCACGCATGTGGCGTCGTAGTCAGCCGCAACCCGCTCGACGATGTGGTCCCACTCCAGCGCACCACCAAAGACGAAAACTCGTTGATGGCAGCCTACGAAGGCCCAACCCTGGCCAAAATCGGTCTACTCAAGATGGACATCCTCGGACTGACCAATTTGTCGGTGGTTGCCGAGACGCTCAAGTACATCGCCCAATCCACCGGTGACACCATGCAGCTCGGTGATATTCCCCTCACTGACAAAAAAACCTTCGACGCACTCAGCCAAGGGAATACAGTCAACGTCTTTCAGCTTGAATCTGCGGGCATGGTACGCTACCTCAAAGAGCTCAAACCGACACGCGTCGAAGACATCTATGCCATGGTAGCGCTCTATCGCCCCGGCCCACTCGAACAAATCCCTGTCTACATCCAAAACAAAAACAACCCCAAGGGCATCCAATACCTACACCCGATTCTCAAGCCCATCCTCGAAGACACCTATGGCGTCATCGTCTACCAAGAGCAGATTATGCAGCTGCTCCAGGTCATCGCTGGCTACACACTAGGGCAAGCCTACATCGTACTCAAAGCCATCGGAAAAAAGCAGAAAGAGATGATGGCCGCCGAAGAACCTCGCTTCAAAGAGGGGTGTCTCAAAAACGGGCTTACCAAGGCACAGGCTGACATACTGTGGGATCTGATTCAGCCTTTTGCTGGCTACTCGTTTAATCGCCCACATGCCACCTTGTATGGCTTGCTTTCGTACCAAACCGCATATCTCAAAAACAATTTTTCGACCGAATACATGGCTGCGGTACTCAAAGGTGCCGCCGGCCAAATTGAAGATGTTGCCAAAGCTGTCAACGAATGTGCCAAACTAGGGGTGGCCGTACTCCGTGCCGACATCAACGCCAGTGTGGCAGACTTTACCATCGAGCACCTCGACGCAAGTGCGGTCAGCGATACAATTCGCTATGAACGTGGCATTCGCTTTGGCTTGGCTGCCATCAAAAATGTAGGTGAAGGTCCAGTCGAGGCTATTTTGGCAGCACGCGACACGGGGCCGTTCAAAACGCTCGAGGATTTTGCCGACCGCATTGACCTCAAGCTCATCAACAAACGAGTCATTGAAAGTCTCATCAAAGCAGGCACGTTCGATTCGCTACCAGGCACACGTCGCCAAAAGCTGGCCGTGCTCGACCAAGTCATTGATGCCGCAAGTAACGCCCAGAAAGCGCGGGCTGCTGGGCAATCTAGCCTCTTTGATTTGATGGGGAGCAGTACAACGGCTGATGCGACCAATCCGATGGCGAATGTGCCCTTTCCAATCATCCGTGAAACCCGCGAAGATCAACGTGAACTGCTGACGTGGGAAAAAGAGCTCCTCGGCATGTACGTTTCTGACCACCCTGTGGTGCAAGCACTCCGTGATGTGGATTTAACCGATGTGACTCCGTTGGCTACAATCAACGATGAGCTCGTCGGTCAATCACTCACCTTTGCTGGTATGCTGAGTAACACCAAGATTGTCACCACCAAAAAAGGTGATGCCATGTTTGTGGGCAACTTCGAAGATGTCACATCGAGCATCGAGTTCGTGGCCTTCCCCAAATCCTACGAAAAGTTCAAAGCCTTGTTACATGATGACGCCGTCATCCGTATCATCGGGAAACTCGACCGGCGCAATGATGGCATGCAACTCATGATCGACAAAGTTGAACCGATTGTGCATAACGATACTCCATATACACCACCGGCAGCAACACCAACGACCGTATCACCACCACCCGTACCCCAGACAACGCCCACACAATCCACACCACCATCCCAACGAGGAGCATCTATGCCAGATTCCCCTGCTGAACCACGCAAAACCAACAATGGGAGCGATGTTATCAAGACGACGGCGCGCCCTGCCGTACCTGCCACAACCAAAGCAGCGCCACCACCACCCGTGGATACTCCGCACGGACCAAACCACGTCATTCGCCTCTACTTCCCATGGTTTGATGATACTGATAGTGCGGTGCAACTCATGAACGAAATCTACGCACTCACCGAACAGTTCCGCACTGATAGCGATGGCGATGGTATTCTCATGATTCACCTCCCTATTGACCAACGCAATGTGGTCCTGCGCATGCGTGGTACACTGCGTGATCCAATTAATCTTGTGGATATGCTCCGCCACAAGGTCTCACCAGATGCGGTTCACCTCGAATCTGCATAATTTTGCCCATTCGTACGCAAAACTGCGCGTATCTCCAAAAAGTAAACCTGTGCAAACTTCGTGAAGTTTGCACAGGTTTAGTCATAAAATGGCACAGAATCAGCCCTTTTGTCGTGCTGTATAGCTTTTTTAGAGCTATTGATGAACTTTTGCAAATACTGAACAAAGTATTGACACAACCTGGAAATTGCGGTACAATACACATAAGCTAATGCGTTCTCAAGGAGCGTTGTCATGAATGTATCTGACACACAGACCTACTCCGAACAATTAGCGTCGCTTCCACCGAGCATCTCTGCCACCGACGCTGACGACCAGCTTGTTATCATTGCTGTTGCCCAAGGCGACAGCCAAGCACTCGAAGTACTGTATGACCGTTATTCAGCGGTAGTGTACCGCTTAGCATTTCGCATGCTCAAAAACCGCGAACAGAGCGAAGAAATTGTCCAAGAAGTCTTTTGGCGTGTCTGGCGGCGGAGTGCCAGTTTTGAACGCGAGCGTGGGCGGGTAGCGCAGTGGATATTTGGTATTGCACACAACCTGTGCATTGACGAGTTACGCCGCATGCGTGCACGTCCCAACCCGGTATACGACAACGACGAAAACCCCATCATTCCGCAGTTAGTCGACGATCATGTCGATGTCCCAGCCACTGCGTGGGCCAACGAGCAGCGCCGTGTCATTATCAACGCACTTGCCAGTCTACCCACGGCACAACGCCAAGCCATTGAGCTCGCCTATTTCAATGGGTTATCACACCAAGAAATCGCCGAACACCTCGATCGCCCTCTTGGCACCATCAAGACGCGTGTGCGTCTCGGTCTACAAAAACTTGGCACACTGCTTGCGTTTTCGGGGATGCAATCGAGCGACTAATACGTACACCTCATCCACACACGACACGCGGCGCATGTGCGCCGCGTGTCGTGTGTGGTACGTACTCTCTTTATTTGTTCAAAAGCGGTGCAAAAGCCGCATCAAGTGGCGGTCGTGCCCCAAACCGCCCCACCACCCAGCTCCCCACGTTGTTGGCCAGATGTGCAGCCCCCGCGATATCGCCGGTACGCACATAGTGCGCCAGGAATCCCGCATTAAATGAATCACCAGCTCCCGTGGCGTCAACCACGGCCACCTCCGTAGTGGAATGATGCTGTGCATAGCCGTGGGCACTCACATAACACCCATCTTTGTCGAGTTTGAGCACAACCACTGCATCACGAAACCGTTTGCGCAAGGCGTGTGCAATTGCCGCCGGCTCGCGCTCACCGGTGAGCACCATACCTTCGTCACGGTTGGGTAAGATTATATCAATGGGCAACTCGGCCACAATCGCATCAAATGTGTCACGCCCCATTTCGCGGATCATCTGGTACGATGCCGGGTCAAATGATACCGTTGCACCACCCGCTTTTGCAACTTTGGCAGCCTGGATGGCTGCTGCCCGTGGTGGATCGGTAAACAACGACCACGCCGTAATATGCACATGTGCTGCGCGTGCGATTGCGGCTACTGGTAAATCCGCTGGTTGCAAATGAAAATCAGCCCCTTGGTTAGTAATCATGCTGCGTTGCCCGGCACGGTCAATCATCACCACAATCACGCCCGTGTCGTATTGATTCCGAATAATGTGTCCCTCGACTCCTTCACGAGTGAGATCAGCCACAATTAAATCACCAAATACATCGGCGCCCACTGCACCCACAAAGGCTGCTGGCGCACCGAGTCGCGCCACCCATGCCGCCACATTGGCGGCCGATCCCCCGGGCGCCAATGCAATCCGCCCCGTGGTATCACCACCCGGGAGCAGCATCGAGTCGGGTTGTGCGAGCACATCCCAGACCAGATCACCCACCGCCATTATTGCCCCTGCACGCATCGATATCACCACCCCTCATAATTGCTACGCCGCGACGATGTCGCGGCGTAATTCGTGTGCATATGAGTATAGCATTTGTGGCTGATTCGCTTAATCGCCTGTCATTTGCACCGTTGGTGTAACAGCAACCTGACTCTGTGCAGTCACCACACGTAACACCAGAATCACCACAACTGCCGCCCCAGCAACAAACAGTGTACCAGCATGGTATGGTGCAGTCACATGCACCACATCCGACAGCATGCCAGCCAACAAGGGACCAGCAACGGTTACCAGTGACGTCAATGCTTGACTACCACCTAAGGTGACACCCTGTGAGCGCTCATCGACTCGCCGTGAAATCAAGCTGGTGAGTGACGGCGTCGCCATGCCACTACCAATGCCGAGAATCAAAATTGCCGGGTATAACCATGCACCAGTAGGAGCAAGCGCCAGCCCCTCAAAACCCACAGCCATCACGACTAATCCCACCATGGCCAACCGTGCTTCACCGAATTTGGGCACCAGTATGCGCAACAGAAACCCTTGCATGATGACGGCTACTACGCCCACAGCCACAAACACAAATGCGTTGTCAACCGCCGTAAATCCAAAGCGCCGATCACTATATACCGCAAAGTTGCTCTGCATCCCCGAAAATGCCAGATTAACCAACACCACACCCAAGAGCAGGTTGCGAATGCTGTCATTGGCTAACACCGATTTGATGCGCACCAACGGGTTACTGGCACTCACCTGCGTGCTGCGCTTTGAGACATCGAGCGACTCGGGCAACGCAAAATACCCAAACGTGACATTGGCAAAGGCCAACCCCGCAGCGACAAATACAGGTACTGCCAAACCGTATGTGCTCAGCCAACCACCAAGTGCTGGTCCAAGCATGAATCCCAATCCGAATGCGGCACCAAGCATCCCCAATCCACGTGCGCGGTTTTCGGGGGTCGTGATGTCTGCAATATAGGCCTGTGCTGCACTGATATTGGCGCCTGTTATGCCATCAATAATACGTGAGGCAAACAACGCAGTGAGCATCAACCACGGACTGATTGGAAAGAGCTGGTCAGATAGTCCGAAGATAATGTACCCGATTCCCGTACCCAGTAGGCTCCCCAACAACACCGGTCGCCGACCGTATCGGTCCGACAGACTGCCTAACCATGGCGCACACAAAAACTGCATCAGCGCATAGACTGCCGATAATGCACCGACAAGTAATGCCCGATTCGCAATCAACCATGGGTCACCCGATGACTCGAGGATTTTGACATAGTATGGCAACACTGGAATCACAATCCCGATTCCTAGTAAATCAATCAGCACCGTGAAAAAAATAAATACCATCGGTGAGCGTGCACGCATCTCCAACACTCCTTCATACTGACCAGTAGGTAAGTTACACCCATCATACATCAAACATCATGGGTTTGTCAATATTTTGAACATTTTTTGCACATCATTTGCATATATTGAGATCTGGTTATTGAGCAACATTTGCCACATATGCACTGAAACAGCAGCCAGCAGAGGAACTCGCACAAAAAAATTGACGATGCACTTTTCGGGTGGTATACTGTTACGACGTATTGCCTTTCACAGGGCGGAGCGTCTGTTTGTACAAATAACCAAAGCAGAAGGGGTGCTATCATAACCGACCGATTGCGATTCAACAACCGGATTCGTGCGCGTGAAGTTCGTCTCATCGACGAGGAAGGCACGCAGGTAGGCATTGTAGCGATTCGTGATGCACAGCAAATGGCAGATGAGCGTGGGTTCGATCTCGTCGAGGTAGCCCCCAACGCAGTACCGCCTGTATGTCGCATCATGGATTACGGCAAGTTTCGCTACGAGCAATCCAAAAAGGAGCGTGAGGCACGCAAACACCAGAAGCAAGTAGAGCTAAAGGAAGTGCGTCTCAAGCCCAAGACTGACGAGCACGATATTGACGTCAAAGCCAAGCAAGCACGCAAGTTCTTGTTGGCTGGTGACAAAGTCAAATTCACATTACGCTTTCGCGGACGCGAGATTTTCCACCCAGATATTGGGCTGGCAATGCTCGAGGGTATGGCCGAAGATTTACGTGATGTATCCGTTGTTGAGCAAAAACCGCTCATGGAAGGTCGTGTGTTGTCGTTGTTGTTGGCACCCAATGCCAAAGCGCGGCAAACCCCGGCGAAATCCGCCAGTGCTGCACCCAAAAAGCCGGCTACACCGGCACCTGACAGCGCACCAACAGAAACCACAGAGAAGGAATAGTCATGCCCAAGATGAAAACCCACAAGGGTACCGCCAAGCGCTTCACCTTCACCGGCACAGGCAAGCTGGTCAGTGCCATGGGGCGACGCGGTCACTTCCGCCGCCGCAAGGCCACACGTCTCTTACAGAAGCTTGACCGTATGCAAGAAGTGCACAAGTCAACGACTGAACGTGTATTGCGTGGGTTGCCGTACCGCACGAAACACGCCCGCTAACGATTGCCCCTCGGATGCGGTGTGCAGATATATTGACACACTACTGTAAAGAACAGGAACGATAATGGCTCGTGTTAAACGTGGAATGATGGCGCACAAGCGCCACAAAAAACTGCTCAATCAAGCCAAGGGCTATCAGGGTAGCCGCAGTCGTCGCTACGCAGTCGCCAAGCAATCAGTAATGAAGGCGCTATCGTATGCATTCCGTGACCGCCGCGCCCGCAAACGCGACTTCCGCCGCTTGTGGATTGTGCGCATCAATGCCGCGGCTCGCATGTGTGGCATGTCGTACAGCCGGCTCATCAATGGGCTGGGCAAGGCTGGCATCCAAGTTGACCGCAAAATGCTTGCTGATTTGGCCGTACACGACATGACTGCTTTCCGTGCCATTGCTGAGAAAGCCGTCGCTACCGCCTAAATGATCACCAGCACCAGCAATATGCATGTGCGCACCATCCGCTCACTCCGCGACGATCGCTCGTTGCGCCGTAGTGAGCGGATGTTTGTGCTTGAGGGTGTACGCCTCGTGGCTGATTTGCTCACAAGCGGTGCCACGCCCGTGCTGGTGCTCTACGACGCCGAACAACTCATGCGCACCAGCGCAGGTCAGCACCTGTTGGCACAGTTGCACACGTTGCCGCACTGTCATGCCGCCAGCACTGCAGTAGTCAATGCGGCCAGCGACACCACCAACCCGCAAGGCGTAGTAGCAGTAGCACGCTGGCCGCACCATGTAACACCACCACACCCACAGCTTGTGGTCATTTGTGACCACATCCAAGACCCAGGTAATCTGGGTACGATTATCCGCAGTGGTGATGCGGTGGGGGTCGATGCCATCTACTGCAGTGTGGGGTGTGTGGATGCGTTTGCGCCCAAAACAGTTCGTGCCAGTATGGGCAGCCTGATGCGTGTCCCCGTATACACCGATATGCATTGGGATGCAATTGCCCAGGCGGTTGCACATTGTACGGTCTATGGCGCTGATAGCACACCAACCAGCATCCCCTATACACAGGTTGATTGGTGTGGGGCACGGGCGCTGATTGTGGGCAACGAAGCTCACGGGATGAGTCAGGATGGGCACGCCTTGGCACATGCGCATGTGGCCATCCCGATGCGCTCTGGTATTGAGTCGCTGAATGCGGCCATGGCCACCAGCATCATTTTGTTTGAAGCACACCGCCAACGTCAATCAACGTAATTGCAGGGTAGGACATTTTTCGGTATACTAGAGCACAACAAAGTCAATATGGCGATGACGAAGCGAGTACGGTAGTCACGGCGTCCAGGGAGTGTCGATCAGCGACTGTGAGTCGACACCGCACGAATTACCCGAAGTTCCCTTCTGAGCTGTCTGGCAGAAGTGTCTTATCGACATGCGTAGGTCAGGCCGGTTGCCCGCCGTTACCGGGGTATGAGGGTCACAAGCGTGACCGAACCAGGGTGGTACCACGACCACACATCGTCCCTGACGGTGTGTGGCTTTTTGTTTGAATTGTTGTGAGGGAGGAATACGTGAGTATCATTGACCAGCTCGCCACCATCGAAGCCACGGCCTTGGCCGCCTTGGCCATCATCAGCGATGCAGAGGCACTCGCCGATTGGAAGAGTTCCGTACTGGGGAAACAAGGCAGCATCGCCAAACTCAGCCGAGAGCTGGGTACACTGCCAGCTAGCGACCGGCCCGCTGCCGGGCAACGCTTCAATGCGGTACGGACAGCACTCGATAGTGCGTTTGCTGAACGCGAAGCCATTATTTCCGCATCAGCACTCCAATCCGCATTTGCAAACGAGGCGGTCGACGTCACCATGCCCGGGCGACAGCCGGTGGTCGGTCGCTTGCATCCGAGCACGCGCGTGCTGCGCATGATTACCGACATTTTTGCCGAAATGGGCTTCCAAGTCTGGGAAAGCCCCGAGGTCGAAACCGACACCCTCAACTTCGGCTTACTCAACATCCCCGCAGACCACCCTGCCCGCGACATGTGGGACACGTTTTACATTGATACTCCACCAGGTGCCGAAAAGGTGCTGCTACGCACCCACACGTCGCCTGGACAAATCCATGCCATGCGTGCACACGCCCCCAACCCGGTGCGTGTCATTTTGCCGGGCAAGTGCTACCGCTACGAGCAAGTCACCACCCGCCACGAGATGATGTTCCACCAAGTCGAAGGTCTGGCAGTGGGCAAACACATCACCTTTTCAGATCTCAAGGGCACGCTCATCGGCTTTGCCGAGCGACTCTACGGCGCCGGCACCAAAACCCGCTTCCGTCCCAGCTACTTCCCCTTTACGGAGCCGAGCGTAGAGCTCGACGTCGAATGCTTTCTGTGTAAAGGGAGCGGCTGCCGCGTCTGCAAGCACAGCGGCTGGCTCGAAGTATCGGGCGCAGGCATGGTGCACCCCGATGTGCTCCGCAATGGCGGATATGATCCAGCCGTCTACAGCGGCTTCGCCTTTGGCATGGGGCCTGAGCGTATCACCATGCTCCGGCACGGCATCGACGATATTCGCTGGTTCTTCAGTGGCGATGAACGCTTCTTGCAACAGTTTGTCTAAACCATGCATATCTTGTCAGCCCCACAATCAATGATGCGCTTTGTGCTCGCACTCTGGTGCGTCGGAGCCGTGTGTGTGGCGTTGACCAATCCACTCGGTGAGGCGCCCGACGAGCAAGCCCATTTCGACTATGTGCGCTTCCTCGTGCACACGCACCGTCTCCCAGTGCAGTGTGCATCCCCGTGTATCAGTGATGTACCCGGCGAAGGTCATCAACCACCACTCGCCTATGTGCTCGCCGCACTGGTGACCTGGCCGTTGTTTGACACAGGTGAATGGGTGCCACAAGCGTTGAACCCGCACTTCATCTGGCAGGGTGGTACCGATGCGCAGGCGCTCATCCACGGTACCCGCGAACAGTGGCCGTGGCAGGGTACGTTTTTGGCATGGCGACTCATACGCCTCATCTCACTCCTGTGGGTCATGCTTGGGCTCTGGCTAATATGGCTGAGTGCACGCACACTTACCCCACCAGTGGTTGCACTTGGCGCTGTAGCCGTACTGGCTGCATCTCCACAACTTGCCTTCATTGGAGGGAGTGTCAGCAACGATGGACTGTTGTTTGCACTTGCAGCAGCAGCGACCTACTTGATGATTACTGCAACAGCACTACGGGGCGTCGTCTGGTTGAGCATCGTGATTGCGTTGGCACTCATTACCAAACAAAGTGCCATTGTGCTCCTCCCCATGCTCATCTGGCCACTTTGGCGCATCCACCCGTTCACACAGCGGCTCAAGGGAGCAGCGATTGCCAGCATATTGCTTGTCGGAATCGCCGGTTGGTGGTATGGACGCAACCTGCTCTGGTATGGCGATATATTCGGTTTCACCCTGTTTCGTCAAACCTATCAAAACATGACGCTTGATTTCACCACACTGGCCACATGGCAATCAGCGTGGCAGCAACTGATGCGTTCAGCGTGGGGCGTGTACGGCTGGATGAGCATTACCGCCCCTTCGTGGTGGTATCTCATCACAACCACCATCAGCATCATTGGCATCTGTGGTGTGGGTATCGTGCTGATGACACAACTGCGACACATTCCCGCTCGTTGGTGGGGATTGGCATTCGTCGTCACTATTACGAGTGTATGGCTCGTCATGTTTGCGGCCACAGTCGGTGCAGTTGCATGGCAAACACGCCTCGCCATTCCTGCAATTCCGGCGTGTGCCATTCTCGTAGCTGGTGGGCTCCAATACGGCTTTCGGATCACATACACCACACGTCATGTGCTCATCGCCGTCGTATGTATGGCGCTGTGTCAGCAGTGGATCTGGTGGTACGCCGTGTTGCCACGCTTCCCACTCCACATGCCAGCACCTGCACTCACCGCACAGGCACTGGCCACCCCCACAGAGGCGGTGTTTGCTGCACCCACCGCAGGTGGCGGGATTGCGCTCCTCGATTACACGCTCACTGGCACGCTTGCTCCCGCCAGCACCATCGATGTGACGGCACGCTGGCAAGCGCTGAGTCGTGCACCAGTGGCGTGGTCCGTCTTTATCTGGATTGTCAACGAGCAAAAAGTGGTGTTTGTACAACAGACACAACCCCTCTTTCCGATGATTCCGACTACCGCATGGAGTCCTGGTGATCGTGTCTATAGCACGCACCAGTTTGTCATACCCGCTGATTTACCTGCGGGCAACTACGTCATCCAGTTTGGCTTGGTAGATCCACTCACCGATACCCGTGCGCACCGGCGCAGTTATGCTGAAAAGCTGATGGGCGACAGTGTGCGCATTCCGTTTACCATTGTGCGCTAAAGGAGTAACCGATGCGAATTCCTCTTTCTTGGTTGCGTGAATACGTGGATGTCACCATTCCCATTGCCGAACTCGCCGAGCGCCTCACCCGCTCTGGGCTCGAGGTCGACGCCGTGGAGCATATCGGTGTGGCCGAATCCGAGCTCCCATGGGATCGTGCCCTAATCCTGACCTGCAACATTCTCGAAGTCACACAGCACCCCAACGCCGACCGGCTCGTGCTCGCCACGGTCAACTATGGTGGCGACGCGGTGCACACCGTGGTCACTGGTGCACCCAATCTCTATCAATACAAGGGGCTCGGGGTGCTGCCGCATCCGCTCAAGTCGGTCTTTGCCCGTGAGGGAGCCGTCCTCTACGACGGACATGTCGAGGGCAAAGTCAAAGTCAAACTCAAAGGCAAGCCAGTGCGTGGCGTGATGTCTGATGCCATGCTCTGCTCCGAAAAAGAGCTCGGCTTGTCAGAAGAGCACGAAGGCATTCTGATTCTGCCCGAAGATGCACCAATCGGCATCCCGCTGGTTGACTACCTGGGTGACACTATCATCGACATCGACGTGCTCCCCAACATGGCACGCACGCTGTCGCTAGTCGGTATGGCCCGTGAAATCGCCGCACTGACAGGTCAGACCTTGCGCCTGCCCGATCCACAGGTCACTTCAGGTGCCCCCGATGTCAACCAGATTGCCAAGGTGACCATTGACGCTGCCACACTGTGTCCACGTTTCACGGCGACGATGGTGGCCAACGTGACCATCAAGCCGTCACCGTTTTGGATGCAGCGCCGCTTGACCATGGCCGGGATGCGCCCAATCAACAACATCGTCGATATCAGCAATTATGTGATGCTCGAGCTCGGCACCCCCAACCATACCTTTGATGCCGACCACGTGGCACAGCACCACATCGTGGTGCGTACGGCCCATGATGGTGAACAACTCACCACCCTTGACGGGCGCACACACCAACTCCAGTCGACCCACCTACTCGTCTGTGACACGCAACAAGCCTTGAGTGTGGCTGGGGTGATGGGTGGTCAGAGTAGTGAGGTCAGCGACAATACGCGCAATGTGTTTGTGGAAGCCGCTGTATGGGAACCAACCATCATTCGCCAGATGTCTACGGCGTTTAAGTTACGCTCCGAAGCATCCAAACGCTTCGAACGTGGCGTTGACCCCGAAATGCTTGACCTGGCACAACGCCGCTTATGCCAGCTCCTGCACGACTACGCCGATGGGACCGTGCATGCGGGTATGATCGATGTGCGCACCATCCCACCACGCCAGCTCCGGATTGCGCTGACCACACACGAAGTCAATCGTATTCTCGGTCTGGACTTCAGCACCAGCCAAATTGCCACATTACTGGCACCACTCGGGTTCACCTGTACAACCAGCGCCCCTGACACGGTGCAAGTGGATGTGCCCAGTTATCGGCGTGATGTCAGCCATACCGCCGATTTGTGCGAAGAACTGGCGCGCATGTTTGGCTACGATAATCTGCCCAGCACCATCATGGCTGACGAGCTCCCTGTGCAACGCACCAACTTGGCCCTGGAACGTGAGCACTTTGTGCGCGACATTCTCACCGGTGCCGGCCTCAACGAAGCTATCACCTACTCGCTCACCAGCCGCGAATCGGCAGCCAAGCTGGAGCCGAGCGAGCTCGACTCTGACGCCTATTTGCGCTTAGCGAACCCGTTGTCGGCAGAACGAGAATTTATGCGCCGTGCCATTCTGCCCACACTGCTCGAAGCCGCCAACGCCAATCTCCGTGAGCGCGGTGTCACTCGACTCTTTGAAGTGGGACGTGTCTACCTGCGCCGCAGTGATCACCTGCTGCCTGCTGAACCGTTGCGCGTCGCCGTCGTCTTCGCAGGACCACACCACGACGCATCATGGCTCGATACCGCGCCCTCACCTGCGGATTTCTTTGACATCAAGGGCATCGTTGAAGTGCTATGTGAACGCCTGCATATCGCCGATGTACGGGTGACTGTCAGCGATATTGCCTCGTTGCAACCAGGGCGTGCCGCACAGCTCATCGTTGGTAGCGGTACGAGCGAAGCTGTCGTTGGCCACTTCGGTGAACTTCACCCCGATGTGCGCGCCCGCTTTGACCTCCCCAACATGCGCATTTGCGTGGCTGAGTTCGATCTCGATACGCTGATTGCCCATACCAACGTACCACGCTATCACAGCATTTCACGGTACCCGGCCAGCTCACAAGATCTGGCGCTGGTGGCACCAACGAACGTCAGTGCCGAAACAATTGCCAACGCCATTCGCAAGTATGCAGGGAGTACGCTGTCACAACTCGAACTCTTTGATGTCTATAGTGGGGCGCAACTCGGCGACGGTATGCGCAGTCTGGCCTATCGCCTCACCTTCCGGAGCAGCGAACGTACGCTTGCTGACGACGAAATTACCAAGCTGCGTGCCAAAATCCTGCGTGGCGTCGAACACGACACCGGCGCCAAAATGCGTAGCTAAACGCGTGTTGCCGGCACAACAGGTGTGGGTACGCTCACCTGTTGTGCCGCTCCTGGAGCTGCTATGCCCACATACACCATACGCCAGCTGACTCACGCCGATGGTGAACGTTTTGCCCAACTGGTACAACTGTTTCACACCGTGTTTGAAAACGATCCTGCTATCGTAGCGCCGATGACGCGCTTGCACCAACTCCTCACATCTCCGTTTTTTGTCGTCTTTGCTGTCTTTGCAGATGACCAACTCGTGGGCGGCTGCACGACGTACATCTTGCCAAGCTATACATCAATCAATGCCGAACTCCTCATCTACGACCTGGCCATTCATCCAGATTTCCAACGCCGTGGTCTCGGTACACGCCTGATTCATGCGGTACGCCATTACTGCGCACAGCACCAGATTCCGCTCTTTTTTGTGCTCGCCCATGCCGATGACGAGCCGGCTGTGGAATTCTATCGTGCGAGTGGCGCACACCTCGAAGCCGTTGTCAACGCACTCTACCCGCTCACCTAATCCACGCACACTCATCTGTTTTTCATCTGCAGAGTTGACACACAGACTAATCCTGTTTATACTTTTATCAATAAAGTAAGTTGATAATATTACTTATGTATTATCATACAAGGAGAGTGGCATGGCATATCATTTCGATCGCGGGGCATTACGCTTTGGGCAGATCAGTTTAATTGTAATCATCGGTATCGGATACGTGGCAGGGAATGTCGCATTCATTGCGTTAGCCGCATTCATGCTTGGGAGTGCGCTCTTTGCACCAATGTTTGCACCGCAGTTGCAGCTCTACAAGTTTCTGGTCAGTCGGCGCCTCTTGCAGACCGACATTCACGACGAAGACGCCACACCGCATCGGTTTGCGCAACAAATGGGCTTCGGCATGTTGAGTGGTGCAGTTGTCGCATCCATTATTGGCGTATTCAGTGTGGCATGGATTGCCGCATTAGTGGTTCTCGTATTAGCACTGGTCAATGTAACCACTGGGTTTTGTGCGGGATGCTTTATTCATGCGCAACTCGCCCGGGTACGGAGGTAACGATCATGGAAACACGGCTTTTGGTGTTGTTTGTCATCATCAGTGCCTGTGCGGTTTTTGCGTGGTATATCCGATGGCGGAGCCAGCAGGCGGCGGAGCGTGGTACGGTAATACAGGCTGTAGTGACTGGAAAAGCTGGCATCGTAGCACTCACCACCGACCACTGTGTGCAGTGTGAGCGCCTGCAAAAACCAGCCCTGCAACGCATTCAGCATCAACGTGATGATGTGTCGATTACGTGGCGTACCGTTGATCAAGAGCCAGAATTAGTGAAAACATTGGGGATTTTGACTGTCCCAAGCACGGTGGTACACGATGCGCAGGGCAAGGTCATCAAAGTCAACATGGGGTATACCGACGACACGGTGTTGTTGCAGCAGTTGGCCATCGTATCGGCACCACCGCACTGCTCGTAATCATTGAGCAGGCGTTGATATACAGCAGGAGGCGCGGTGGTACCCGCACCTCCTGCTGACATGTTTATGAGCGCCGACTCGCACGATGGAAAAGGCTCATGGAGTCGACAGAAATTCCGCTATGGATGCGTTGCATGACTTCTGCCAGCTGAGTGGCAATGGACAGCACACGCACATTGGGGTATTTGTGGACATCGGTAATGGGGAGTGAGTCAGTGGTAACGAGCTCGTCAATGGGGCTCGCTTTGAGGCGAGCGAGCGCTTTCCCTGCGAGAATCGGGTGCACCACTGCCGCAGAGACAGCCGCTGCTCCACGTGCAATCAGGAGCTCGGCGGCAGCAATCAGTGACCCACCGGTGGCGACTTCGTCGTCGACCAGAATACAATGGCGGCCAGCCACTTCGCCGATGACGTTAAGTGCTTCGACATGCATCTGAGTATCATCACTTGGTTGAATGTCGTGCAGGTGACGTTTTTCGACGATGGCGAGGGGTACGTTGAGCTGCTCAGCAAAGTTGCGTGCGCGCTTGGCAAAGCCCATGTCAGGGGCCACGACGGTCAGATTGTCGATACGGCGCTCTTTGAAATGGCGCACCATCAACGACATCGCACTCAATTCGTCGACTGGTATCGAAAAAAAGCCTTGAATTTGGCCAGCATGCAAATCCATGGTAACGACTTGCTGGGCACCAGCCACTTGGATCATGTCAGCGAGTAGACGTGCGGTAATTGGCACACGTGGCTGGTCACGCTTGTCGGTGCGTCCATAGGCATAAAACGGTAGCACGGCGGTGATTCGCCCCGCCGAAGCGCGGCGGCATGCATCAAGCATAATCATCAGTTCCATGATTCGGTCGCTGAGCGGAGTGGAGAGTGACTGCACCACAAAGACATCTTTGTCGCGCACACTTTCATTGAGGCGTGCAAAAATGTTGTCATTGGGAAATTTGGTGAGCGTAATATCGCCGAGTGTTACCCCTAACCGATCGGCGATGGCATTTGCCAAGGCTGGATTGCCACTCCCGCTAAAGATACGTAGTTCACTATAGCGACTCCCCATTGCGCCCACCTTTGCTATACACGGTGCTGTGGTTTCTTATCTCATTGTAGAATGATTCACCACATGGAGCAACATGCACGTTTTATCCCTTTTTTCCACACACAATACACAGGCTCTCCACGTGATATCACACACGTTATCCCACATTTCCACACGTTATCCACATTTCATCCCACGCAGTGATTGAAGCACTGCGTGGGATGCACATCCTATTTCGGCTTGAACGGATTGATGAGCAACAATATCACTGCTGCAATCCCTGCGATGATCGCAATCCATCCTGAAATATCCATCACACCTCCTGTGGTTTCGCTGGCAATGGCCAGAGTATCAGAACCGCAAATCCGATAATAATGGTCACCACACCCAACCACGCATCGATGACGTTGGTCTGCACAATGGTCGGCGTGCCTAACACAGACCCTTCGTAGCCCACCAAAATACCGGCAAACACATTATTGACCACGTGCATGCCAATTGCTCGCTCAATGCCATTATCGCGCAGGCTGAGCACTGCCGTGCCGACACCGACCAAAAAGTAGTTGAGCGCCATGGGGATTTCACCACCCAGCGCCTTGCTCATTTCAGGGTTACCAAGGTGTGGCGCCATGAACGCAAGGCCCGAAAGGAGCACCAAAAACACGGGTTGCGCCCACAGACGTGCCACCGCCTGCATCAGGTAGCCACGAAAGAACAGCTCTTCACCGGATGCCTGAATCGGAATCAACAACAAAACCAACGGCGCAATCATGATCCATGCACCCGCATCAAACGTCCATGTATATCGCCCAGGATAGATGAGAGACTCAACCACCGTAAACAACACACCCAAACCACCCCATATCGCCATGCTCTGCCACACCAACGGCCAGCGGAAGGTGGTAGTTGAGGTGAGTTGCGTCAACGTGCGCCGATGGACGAGGCGCTGCGCCAACCATACACCTACGAAAAGCATAATAGGACTGAACATGACGAGGGCAAACTGAAGCGGATCTCCCGAACCACCAAATGATCCACTCTCATTAAGTGCAATCAACCCCATAACGGCGCCAATCGCTACGGGAACAGCGCCGAGAATGACATAGCATACCAAAATCACCACCAACCCAACCCACCAACTCCACCACTTGCTGTTCCCTGTCTGGGTGTTATGCAGCCACTCCATGATGTATCCTCCTTGTTATGGAATCATCGACCCAATAAAATATCCCAACACTGCACCACACATGACAAACAACAACCCGAACCCCAACCGACTGATGCGCACATCAATGCCCGCCAACCGTAATCGATACGCTATCCACGGCAAGCCAGCAAAGATGCTGATTGTGGCAATAACCGTTATCAATAGACCCAGCCCTATGGTAACCGCCAGCACCAGCGTCGTATCGGGTTGTGTCGCCAACCATGGCGACACAATGCGAAACATGAGTATCAGTAACACAACTAACCCTACGCTACTCCATAACGCCGGCTTAGCAAACATACGTGCGGCCCGCTGATACTTGGTCGTTGAATCTGTCGGGCTAAATATCGCCGGTGTCCCTGGTGCCGCCTTAAACAGATGGATCTGCTGCTCTATCGACGTCACATGCTGCCAACCGGCGGCTGCACACATCTCAAAATACTCAGGATCCGGTTTGTCCTGATAATCGATGGCAAACACGACCTGCTCGGGTGGCGCCTGCTCAAGTACTATGAACATGCCACTTATTCTAGACAGGCGCCATCCTTCGGCAGCCCAGGTCGCCAAGCGTTGCAAATCGTACTCCTCGGCAAACGCCAATCCCGAACCGATTTCATGACGTGTCAACGGGATTATCTTGTGTGGGGTGCTCATCCCAACTCCTTTCTAGTACCCAAGCATCAATCCAAATAGCGCGCCCGTCATGACACTCACACCATCGACGAGTACTTGCGCACGCCGCCGGGACCAACGCAACGCAACCCCATATCGACGCACCTGATACACGAGCCACGGCAGTACCG